>Ga0118677_10003564_pt1 | contig 29246 bp, 11 predicted proteins | sample AliMusrvi5mmetaG_FD_86154 | JGI IMG/M metagenome (GOLD analysis project Ga0118677, IMG submission 86154) | reverse complement strand
GATTTTGCAGCGATACTGTCTGATATCTGCCAAATTCCTGCGAATTTGTAGTCATAGTAGGATTTTACGGGTTGTCCGACAAACAGGCTGTTTCCAATGATGGCAGAAACGCCGTTGGCCAGGGCATCAATCCGGTTGATGTTTTTGGAGAAATTCCAGGAGGTGGTCCAGGAAAGATCTTTTCTGTCGATATTTCTGGTGTTGATCAACAGTTCGATACCCTTGTTTGAAATTTCACCCACGTTGGCAAAGACCGAATTGAATCCGTAGGAAGTCGGCAGATTTTCCTGTAGGATCAGGTCCTTGGTTTTTTTCTTGTAGACCTCAATGGCTGCGGTAATCCTGTTTTTCAGGAATCCCAGGTTTAATCCCAGGTTGAATTCCTGGCTTCTTTCCCACTTCAGGTCTTTGTTCCCCAGGTTCCCCGGAGCAAAACCATTTCCGAGGGTCTGGTCGTAACTGTAGATGGTGTTCAGGATGGAGGCTTGCGTGCTGTATGGAGCTACGTTGGAGTTACCTACCTGTCCATAACTTACCCTCAGTTTCAGGTCGGAAAAGAGGTTGGTTCTTTTGATGAAAGGTTCTTCCACCAATCTCCAGGCCAGTGCCGCGGAGGGGAAAAAGGCCCATTTGTTTGCATCTCCCAACTGGGAAGCACCGTCACCACGACCCGTCAGGGTAAGGAGGTATTTCTCGTCGTAGGAGTAGTTAAATCTGCCCATGTAGGATTCCAGAGAGTTCATTTTGTAACTGCTGGTGACCCCGGTGATGTTGGCATTTCCTGCAGTTCCCACGTTGTACCAGACAGAGGCATAAGGAAGATTCTGAACAGCAATGGAGTAAGTCTCTGCGATATTTTTGAAGGCACTCTGCAAAACAGTCGCATTCAATTTGTGTTTTCCTTTTGAGAAAATGTAATTCAACTGGTTGTCGAAGGTATAGCTTGCGTTGTCGGCGGTCGAATAGGTGGCCCTTGGAAGGTTGACCCCCGCGCGGTCTTTGGTATAGGTCCCCCTGTAGTCACCCTGGCGCTGGTCAATGATCGAAGCGGAGATGGATGATTTGAAAGTCAGGCCCTTCATCAGGGTAAGCTCTACAAAGGCATTTCCCATTTCGTTGGCGACCTTGGTTTCAAACTGGTAGTTGGCAGGATTGGCCTCCACCAGCGGATTGAGAACCTGGTTGTCCTTGATGCCCATCCAGACAGCATATCCATTCCAGGCACCCTGGTTCAAGTCATAACCGTCACCTGGGTTGGTCAGATCCTTGTACATTACCACGCCGGTTGGTCTTGCACGGTAAGCAGAACGCAAGGCTTCATAGGAACCGGTTGGGTTGGTACTGTAGTTCAAATAGGCGGTAATTCCTACCCGCAGGTAATCTGTAATTTTGCTGTCGAGGGCACCGTTCAGACTGTATTTCTTGAAGGTACTGCCGGGGATGTTGCCATCTTCCTGGATGTAGCCGCTTGAAAAACGGTAGGTTGTACCGGTTGAACCGCCGGTAACGGCCACTGTGGTTCCCATGGTTGCACTCGGTTTGGTCAAAAGATCTACCCAGTTGGTACTCTTGCCACTGTTGATCATCGCCATTTCATTGGTGGAGAAAGTTACTGGCGAACCAAGGTTCAAAACGGCATCCGTGACCACCATTTTATAGAATTGCTGCGCATTCTGGAGATTGGGCAAGTGAGCAGGAGTCTTGATACCCCGGTAAGAGTCGATGGTTACCTTTGGTCTGCCTGAGGCTCCTTTTTTAGAGGTGATGATGACGACCCCGTTGGCACCCCGTGATCCGTAAATGGCGGTGGAGGAAGCATCCTTCAAAATGTCGATGGACTGAATATCCGCGGGGTTGATATCTCTTAGCCTGCCACCGATTACTCCGTCGATGACTACCAAAGGTTCGGTCACCCCGGTAATGGTATTTTCACCACGAATGTCGATGCTGAATGCCTGTCCCGGCAAGTTGCTGCCTTTCAGAACGACCACCCCGGGAACCTGGCCTTGAAGGGCCTGGGTAGCATTGGCAGGAGAGGTCCTGACGATATCGGCTGCTCCGATGGAGGCGACGGCACCCGTGAGGTCTTTCTTCTTTACTGTTCCGTATCCAATAACCGCAACTTCCTCAATTCCTACTGTTTCCTGATCCAAAATTACGTTGATGACAGGCTTGCCAGCATAGGCAATCTCCTGAACCTTCATGCCCACAAAGGAGTAGCGCAAGATGGCGTTGGCAGGAACATTCGAGAGCGTATAATTGCCATCCAGGTCGGTGATGACCCCGATGGTTGTTCCGGGTACAGAAACAGTAACTCCCGGTAGGGTAGCACCCGTAGCATCCGTAACTTTTCCTTTGACTTTCCCGCCTGCCTGGGGAGCAGATGCATTGGAAGTCTCTGGAAAGAGAACGATCTGACGGTTGACAACCCTGAAATTTACATCGGTTCCATCAAACAGTTTCTGAAGAACCAGATCGATGTTTTCGGCTTTGGCTTCCAGGTTGACCTTGCGTTCAACATCCACCTGGTTGTTGTCGTACATGAAAAAGAATTCGCTCTGGGTTTCAATTTCGGCCAGAACATCTTTTACCTGTCCATTCTGAATATTCAGGTTCAGCTTGGTCTTTTGGGCATAGCTGGCTGAATAAGCGTTCAGGATATTCAGAACCAGCAAGAATAGCGTTAATCGCATAGTTAGTAGGATTTTTTGCACCACCCTGTTTCGATGGCACGCCAGCGTTAAGTTTTTTTTCATAATTTTGAATGATTTAGTGTTGAATTGCTTTGCAGACCATTTTTGCGAAATTCCCTGCATCCCAATTCGGTTGAACAATAAACTAAGTTAGAAACAGGGAGTCTCGAACACTTCCTGTTTTTTTGTCACTACGATTTCATTTTTTGTTTGTATTTGATAGTTATTTGATCTCCTTCAATTCTATAGTCGATGGGTGTAATGATGGTAATCAATTCAAGCACCTCTTTCAAGCTTTCCGTCTTCACCTTGAATGTGTATTTGTGGAGGGAGTAGAGGGAACGATCGAACTTAATATCTACTCCGTACCATCCACTCAGATAGCGAACAACATCTTCCAATGGTTGATTTCTGAATATGAGTATGTTGTTAATCCAGGAGGTCGAGGCCTCGAGGTTGGGTGATTGCTGAACTCTTCCGACACCTTTGGCATAGATCAGCTGTTGTCCTGGAATCAAATCCGTGATTGTTGCATTCTGAAGGTCAAGAACTTTCACCTTACCGGAAATAAGTGTCACATCAGCCAAATCTTTCGTTTCATCCTCTTTTACGTTGAAGCAGGTTCCAAACACTTTTACCTGTAATTTATTGCCGTGAACCAGGAAAGGATGATTGGGGTCTTTTTCCACCTGGAAGTAACACTCTCCCTTCATCCAGACTTCCCGGTTGTTTGCCGAATAATTGGATGGATACCAGATCTCTGCCCCTGAATTCAACCATACCGTGCTGCTGTCCGGCAGGATGATGTGGGTCTTGTTGCCTTTCGGAGAGATGATTTTGGAATAGGAAAGAAGGGAAGTAGGTTGTGCGGTTTTATCATTGACCGTCATTCCAGCCCAAAAAACCAAAGCCAGAACCGCTGCGGCTGCCGCAATCCTGACGAAAAGGGAGTAGGTTCTGTTCTGCCGGGGCTGGTATTTGATTTTTTCCATCAATTTGTCCCAGTTGTAGCTCATATCTGGCTGGTAGTATTCAGGTTTGGTTTTGGTAACGGACCAGACCTGAACGATCTCCTTCAGAATCAGACTATTGTCATCCGACGAATCGAGCCAGACCTGAATTAGTTTCAAATCCTCAGCCACGGCTTCGCCTTTCAACTTAGCCGAAATTGCTTCCCAGGGAATATTTTGATTTTGCATTTTTTTTCCTTCTTGTATTAATAGTCGTGGAAATGAAGGTTATCCCTCAACGAAAAGTTAAATATTTTAAAAAAAAATATAATGACCCTTCCATTGCCATTTGGTTCTCCTTATCTGATGGATAAAAAATCTTACTTAAAAAGATAAGGAAGGATCCAGGCTATAAAAATTTGTTTGTAAAAAGGGCGGAGTGATTCACGAAGTTTCCGCAATGCAATTCCTACGTGATTTTCAACGGTCTTGGGGGTGATGCCGAGTTGGGCGGCAATCTCCTTGTGAGACAGGTTCTCCTCCCAGGCCATCAGATAAATTTGCCTGCTCTTTTCCGGAAGGTCGGAGATGGCTTTGTTGATGAATCCCCTAAGTTCAACCTCTTCCATGAAATGCTGTGAGCTCACTTCTTCTGTTTTGCCAACATCCCCCAGATCCAGCGACGTGAAAATGGCTCTGTGCTCTCTCCTGTAATGGCTGATGGCCCTGTTTTTTGCCGAAGAATAGAGGAATGACTTGAAATTTACCCTGATCTGGAGTGTCTCCCGTTTTTCCCAGACAAATTCATAAATTTCGAGGGCTACTTCTTCGGAGAATTCTTTGGAATGAAGGTAAATGCGGAGAAAGTTACAGAGATCTGCAAAGTGACGGTCAAACAAATACCTATAGGCAGCAAGATCACCTGCAGCCAATTTCAGTAATGCCTCTTCATCGCTTTGGAAGTTTTGGTTAAGCATCGGTGCTAAGAAAATTCCTGTCCGTACTCTTCATCAACAAATATAGCAATTAATCACCGGATAAATTTTACCGAATTATTTGGCAGTAGCTTTTTCTGCTGCTTTTTTGCCAACCATCTGGATTACCTCATCGTCGCTAAATTCTTCGCAATGTCCTGCCATGGATGTGAAGTGGATGATTGCATCCGATTTGGGGTTTTCAGTTTTATCGAGAAACATCTTCAGAAACCGGGTGGCCACATTGGAATAGAGGTCATCCATGTCGCCGGTCCAGATCCAAATCTTGCCCTGCAACTTGGGTCCAAGCGTGGACCAGTTTTTCTCGAGCACCTTTTTAAGGTCATATTTCTCCCATTGTTTGGCAATTTCATGGTCTATCTTCCCGGTTAAGGGATCAAAAACCAGCGAAGGGAGACCATCGTTCCCCTTCGGACCAAAAACCGCGTTGTAGGCGCCAAACTGTCCGCCGGAAACAAGATAATTGCCGGAGCGGCTTACCAGATTTTCACCCTGAATCCAATCTTTCATCGCTCGGGTTGGTTCACCATAGTTCGTGCGCACGCCAGGTTGCAGGTATCCGAAACGGTTGTAAAAAATCGTTTCATCCTGGTAGAGGTTGATAAGGCCGAAGTGCTCAAATTCCAGCGGATCCGGACTGTAAGCCCAGGTTCCATCGAAGAAGTCGGGATAAAAAATCTGTAGTCCCATGGCCACCCATCCACCTGTGGAAAGCCCGGCCAGGTATCTCATTTTGGAAGAGGGATGGTAGTGTACCAGTTTTTCAATGGAAGGAATCAGCTCTTCGGTCAGGGCTTTCCCGCAAGGGCCATTGTTTTCGGAATCGACCTGGTAGGTATCTCCATAAGGGCCGCGCGAATCGAGAAAAACGTAAATCACTTGCGGAGCCTTGCCCGAATACCACCAATCCATGAATTCCTTGTCTTCCAGTTTGATGTTGATGAAGCTACATCTGCCATTCAAACCTGGAGCGCGGTAACAGATCGGGAAACTTTGCCCGGGATGGTCGAAATAGCTGGAAGGAAGTAAGACGGATGCCCTCAGATACCTTGGATGGCTGGAAAAATCAGAGAGGAATTTGCTTTTTATCTCGATGGTCCTGACAAATTTTTGTTCCTTGATCACTGGCTGCGGAAGCACTTTCCCCAGGGTTAAATGGAAGATTTTACCCGAAGTGAGGGTGATGGAATCGGTGTTGCTGTAAAAATTGCCCGGTGCATTTTCCTGGGCATCATCGAGATTGTGCTTGTAAACCACCTGACAATAAAATTTGCCGGATGGAGGCAGGACTAAGGAGCCAAGAATTCCCTTGTCGGCTGCATCAAGGGTAAATGGAGCAGAACCGTCCCAATGCGGGGCGGTATAACCTATCGTGAAATCGGAACCCAGCCTTGGTTCTTTTTGATTTTGTTTCGAGAAGTGAAACAACAACCTCCCACCCTGGTTGAAGGTTTTTTGCAGTTCGGGAGTGACCGTGATTTTGGCTTTCCAGGGCACGGTTTCCTGAGCCTGCACCAAGAATGAAGCGGCTGCAAAGAGTGGCAACAAAAGAGTTGTTGATAGAAAATTCATTGATATACAGTTAATTAGTAGTTGAATAACACGCAAGAGGGATTACCTCATTGCTTATTTATCCGTTCATAAAATACGGACTCGCATGCGAAACAAGCGTGACAATCTTTCAAATCCTGATTTGGATACAGGTTCTTCTTTTCGAATTTATGGAGGCAATTCCTAACCTAAAAACGAATGAAAAGTAAGAACAACAGTCCGATTGCAATCCGGTAGTAGCCGAAATATTTGAACCCATAGTTTTCCACCAGCCTGATGAATACTTTAACGGCAAACCAGGCAGTGATGAATGCCACGATCAGTCCGATGGCAAGCAACTGGTACTCCTCTGCGGAGAAGGTAATGGGTGTTTTGATGAGTTCGTAACCGGTAGCCGCGAACATGGTGGGCACGGCAAGCAGAAATGAAAATTCCATGGCCTGCTTTTTATCCAGTCCGTTGAAAACGCCACCAATGATTGTTGCAGCTGCCCTGGATACTCCCGGGATCATGGATATGCACTGAATCAATCCGATCAGGAAGGAATTTTTATAGGAGATGGACTCCAGATCGAGGGTTTTGCTTTCGCGTGCCACCACTTTTTTATCGATCAAAACCAGTACAATTCCTCCTATCACCAGAGCCACACCTACCACATAGGGGTTGAAAAGGTACATTTTGATGGTTTTGTAAGCAAGTATTCCTACAATCCCGGTAGGGATAAAAGCAATTCCCAGTTTGAAATAGATGGTGAAACTTTGCAGGAACCTTTTGGCATAAAGCAGCACAATGGCCAGGATAGCGCCAAGCTGAATGGCTATTTCAAAGGTATTTACAAATTCGCCCGAGATTTTCAGGACATTGGATGCCATGATCATGTGCCCTGTGGAGGAGATCGGCAAAAATTCGGTGAGTCCTTCCACGATGGCCAGAATGATGCTGTCAAAAGTTGTCATGCGATTGGATGTTAATGTTAAGGTTCCCTGAAATGAAATTCCGGAAACAAATATAGTGTTCCTTTTCTTTCTGCGTTCTCCGGACAGAATTTCGTTTGCAAGAATCCAGTCAATTTGATCCAAAGGTGTAAATAAATTTCAAAACATGGAAGCACAGATGAAGGCTTGCACTATTCAATGGGAGGTTACTTAAAAGAAATCATCCCTCTCGGGGTCGACAAAAATAAAACTGGGGTATTAAAGGCCAGGTCCATGATTTCGGTCCTCTTTACCTGCCGATCACTATTTTTCGGTTCAGGCTGCCATGCTGGTTTTTCAACGAAACAACCACTAGCTGACGGATATTGCCAAATTCGAGTAAGGTTGAGGTATTCCCCTGCAATTTTTGCTGCCTGAGTACCCTCCCCAAGACGTCATAGACAAACAAGTCTGTCTCATCTGGTATGGAGGTCAGATCAATGTTTAGCCCATTTGCATTGGCAAAGATATTGGCTGGAAGAGTCGCATCTGCAGTCATTTTTATGGGAGTGAAATGGATAATAAAACGATTTGCATCATCGGTTTTTAAAGCCGAAAAGGAATAGACCGGATTATTTTTAAGATTCTGAAACGAATTGGTTTGGCGGTCTTCGAGAAATACGAATTCGAATTGACTGGCATCAAAACTGGCCTGCAGGGAGTATTTCCCATCTCTGCCGGGTTTGAACATCACGGGTACGGTAGGGTTATCTATATTGTCGGTCAGGTATTTTACGGAGTAATATTGATCCCCCGAGGGAGTATAGAGGCTTGGGGCAGTCACCACGTGGCTGAATAATTTCTTGGCTACGTTTTGATTGGTTGGATAGCCAAACATCAGGAGGACCTCATCGAAGCTATTGTCTGTCTGCGAATGAACGACCAGGCTGAACTTGTCGGGATTTATTTCTGCACTCTTCCATTCATTTGCACCGTTGTGCACTCTTACAGAATTGTTCATGGCTATCGTCCCGGCACCGGCTGCCTGTACAAAATATCCCTGCATGGGGGCTATGTACCTGCTGACGGAATTGGTTCCGTTGTCTCCGGCATTGGCCGAATTGTAAACTCCGTAGTTATTCGCAGCCGGATTCCAGATCCAGACGTTGTATCCTCCGCCTGAACTGGTCAGGGGGGTTCTTGTCCATCCGGATGCAGCTTTCCAGTCGACAGAGGAGGGATATGGATTGCCTGCCAGATTGAACCCAATCACGGTTGCATCTGTACCGACGGCAGTCACTGCAAAATTTACCGAACCATTGTTCAGGTTTCCGGCAAAGGTTTTGGTTGGATTGGTTGCCTGGACGGAATATAGGTATCCCCGGCCGGGAACAAAATCAGTTCCGGGATGGACGGTATTCCAGTTGATGGTGGAGGTAGTATTTAATTTGTAAATCCAGCAACTGGTTGGTTCTGTCCATACATACAAATCGTATCCGGTGCCATTGCCGTAGGTGCCTGAAGGCAGCCACGTGCCGGCGATGCCTTGTGCCGTCACAGGTGTTGAGAGGAAATGCCAGTCTTCGGCGCTTCCCGAGAGGTATCTGTTAACGGTAGCCGGCACGCTGTTGGAGTTATGGAGCAGGGAGGCCGTTCCGGTTGCATCGGAATTCAGGACGAAACCTCCATTCCCGGCGTTGTTGGTGATGGTCCCTGTTGCTGTAAGGGCTTTGGCGGCTGCCAGGGTGAAGAGTTTTCCGGAATTTATCGTCAGCACATTGGTGACGGTAAAATTGGTGTTCAGGGTTACTCCGGCGGCATTGTCGGAGGTTAAGTTGTAGGCCTGATTGTTGAGCAACTGACTGCTGTTGATGGTTTGGGCCGTGCTACCTACATAGACGAGGGTAGGAGAGTTGGTCGCTGCATCCAGCATCCCTGAGGTGGCTGTCAGCGTGGCGAGCAACCGCAAGGTTCCATTGAATGTTAGGTTGGCAGCGTTATTGACGGTTAGGTTGAAGATTTCGTTGTTGTAGAAAGCCCCGGAAGGAATGGATTGGGTGGAAGTGCCGGCAAACTCTAAAGTAGAACCTGCAGAGGAAGCATCCAATTGGGCTCCTCCCGAAAGGTTCAGATTGCCTTTCACGGTAAGTTTTTGTCCGTTGGTTACCAGACGGTAAGTTGCCTGTCCGTTGTAGAGGTGGGTAATGGATCTGTTTTGGTCCATTTGGCAATGGTTGACAGGAGCATCATCAAAAAAGATATTGGCATCTGTGCCCGGAACCGTATTTCCGGTCCAGTTGGTGGCTGTGTTCCAGTTGTTACTGGTGGTTCCCTTCCATTTGTTCAGGATACGTTCCCAGGCTCCCAGGATGGGGAGGGTGGTGGATCTGGTAATTGAGCCATAATCAACGGTAATCCCGGTTACTGTCACACCGGCCAGGTCTGATCCGATCTTGTAATCGCTTGCGAGGGTTGAGCCGGCATTGGTAAAAACCGGATTGATGGCATAGCTATGCGCATCCTGGCCGGTTACGATTGGCAATGCAGTTTTAGCACCTCCGTAATATCCAAGTGTTCCGCCGGTTCCTGGCGCATAATAATCATTGTAATCACAGGTTATGGAACCTACGGAAGTAACCACATAAGCAGCGTAATGGGTTCCGCTGGCTCCGCTGTTTGTGCGGGCATTTACCAAAATATTGTTTCTGAAATTGCAGGTATTGGTGGTAGCTGCGCTGTACAAGGCATAGCTGTTCAATGCGCCGGAAGTTGGAGTTCCGGATAGATAAACGGTATTGAAATAACTGTTGCAGGTAGTTCCGGAGATACCGGTTTCGTAAATGCCGTAAAGGGTAGTGGTTTTATTGCCACCCAATGAAATGATGTTGTTGAAACTGGTCGATGAACCGCCATCTATTTTTAATCCATACAAGGATGCGGAAGTGGAGGAAGCACCGGTTACCGACAAATTGTAGATGAAATTTGAACTGATCGTCCCCGATGTGGTGGAGCCATTGTAATACAAGCCAATAATATTTCCTGCAAAGGAGCTGTTGGTGTTGGATAAATTGTAAATGGTATTACCTGTAATCGTTTGTGATGCTGCCGTTGTATAGTTGAGAGTGATACCGCATAAAGAGGCCAGATAGGTGGCATCTGTATTTGTGTTGGCAACTGTTAAATCATGGATGGTGTTGTTTGAAATGGTATTCGCTCCGGAAAGTGTTCTAATTCCATAGGTTCCCCCGGCTGTTCCTGTGGAGGCATTGGTCAGTTTGGAAATGGTATTTCCTGTGATGATGGCCGTACCACTGTTGTAAATTCCAACCACCGTTTGGCTATTTCCTGTGGCAGTGGCATAGATGCTGTTCGAGGTTCCCGCATCCGTGCTGCCGATCAGATTGTTGCTGATGGTTGCTGTTCCCGAGGAGGAAATCCCGAAAAAATTGGTGTAGGAACCAAAACTACCTGTTATAAAAGATCCGATGTTGTTGTTTTCACAATCAACAGTCGCACTACCGATGTAAATTCCATATGCATTTGAACCGACAACCGTCCCATTTGAAAAATAGATGGAACCTGTACCAGTCGTTGCTCCGATCGTATTGCCAGAAGTATTGCCGACATTGACCGTCCCGGCATTTAAGTTGATGCCGGTCCAGCTCAAACCTCCGTTATTGGAAGTAGTCCACGATATATTTTTAATGGTGTTGGACTGCACACTGCTTGCAGTACCTGACCCGACATTCAGGTATATGGCACAAAAACTATTCCAGTAACCGTTTCCGCTTGGATCTCTGAACCAGGCAGATCCTCCGCAGGAGGCCGAACGTCCGCCAATGTAATTCCCGGTAAGGATAAAACCTGTCCCTGAAGGATTGTTGATCTGGATGATATAGGTCATGTTGAAACTTGCGGTAGCCACGAAGTTCGCTGTTTCATAAAAACTATTTCCCGAGATGGTCCATGTGGTCGTATTGGAGGATAGGGTTATTCCGGTGGAGGCAATACCCCTGTTTAAAAAATCAAAAATGTAGTTGTTGCTGATGGTGTTTCCGCTGTTTTCCCTGGCGGCAGTGCCGAGAGAATAGATGGCATTCAAGGGTCTGTTGGCGTCGGATGCATTGGTGATGTTGTTGTTGTCAATGAGGTTTCCATCGTTTCCAGTGCCTGTGCTTGCCGTGCTGAAATTCAGAATGCCACCGGCTGGATCGGTCGTGGATCCTTTGATCGTGCAATACTTTACCGTGTTGGAGGTTGCATCGTTGATAAACCGAATGGTGGATGTTCCGGCTGTGGCGGCAGTACTGGTGTTGGTGATCACAAGGTCCTTGGATGAACCGGATGCATTGACTCTTCCGTCGATGGTCACATTATCTGCCCCATTCAGGTCAATCAGGGGAATCGCCTTGGTCCCTGTTACGCTGATACCTGTCAGGGTGGGGTAGAGGTTGGCAGAGGTATAGCTGGCAGAGCCACTGCCGGAAGCATTTAGTACGGCAGAAAGTGCTTCATAGGTATTGCCATAGAGTGTCAGGGTAACGACTCCCTTGTGGGTGCCGTCGTTGATTTTGTCGAATGCCAGTTTGAGTGAATTGTAGAGGCCGGAAGTTGTGCCTGAGGTTGCTGCCACATGGACGGGATTCGTCGTTGGGTGCTCAAAAGCTCCTACAGTTGGAGGCGCTCCACGGGAACCAATCCCTAAATAATCCGTGGTAATGCCGGTACCGCTTATACCGGCAAGTGTTCCATTCAAAGGCACGTAGTCTGTTGAATTGGTCCCTCCCGCGGAGACAAACAATGGATTAAACGGCTGACTGCTGGCGTCTATGCCAGTGACCAACGGCAAGAAGGTTACGTCAGCGCTGTTGTAGTAGCCCAGGAACCCACCGGTGCCAGGAGCATAATAATCGTTGAAATCAAGTGTAAGGTTGCTGCTGGAAGTATAGTTTAAAAAGGCTGCATAGTGCTTTCCGGTAGCTCCGCTGTTGGAACGTGCATTGTCGAAAATATTGTTTCTGAAATTGCGTGTATTGCTTGCTGAGGCACTGTAGAGGGCATAACTGTTCAGGGCTCCCGAGGTAGGAGAACCTGAAATGTACACCGTATTGAAATATAGGTTGTTGTTATTGCTTGCCGCACCTGATTCGTAAATTCCGTAAAGCATAGCGGTAGTATTTCCTCCAAGGTAAACGATGTTATTGGCATAGGTGGTTGCTCCTGAGGCAATTTTAATTCCAAAAATAGAGGTAGTGGTGGTAGATGAATTGACAGATAAACCCTGGATGAAATTGTTCTTCACGGTGCTTGCAGTGGTGGATGCACTGTAATATAAGCCAATGACACTTCCCGTAAAAGTACTGCTCGAGTTGGACAAATTGTAAATGGTATTTCCATTAATGGTTTGAGCCAAAGCGGAAGAATTATTTAGGGTAATGCCACTGACCGATGCCTGGTAGGAAGCATCCGCGTTTGCATTGGCGATGGTCAGATCGTGGATGAGGTTATTTGTGATGGTATTCGTTCCCGCGGAGGTAAAAATTCCGCAAATCAAACCATAGATGGATGGAGTTCCCTGGGTGGTGCCATTTGTTAAGTTGGCAATGGTATTGCCGTTGATGGTGACCGTACCAGTTCCGGTGTTGTATATTCCATAAACTGGTTGGGAGTAAAATAGGCTTGGTGCGAGGGCATTGATGCTGTTTGCTGTAGAGGCACTTCCTATGGTATTGTTGTTGATGGTAATGGTTCCGCCGGCAGCTGAATTCACTATGCCATAGAAATTTCCGGTTCCAAAATTTGGTTGCACCAAAGAGATGGAACCGATGTAGTTGTTCTGTATATTAACTGTTCCTGTACTTAAATTGTTGATTGCATAGATCAGATTAACACGGGTATAATTTGGCGCTCCAAAATCGAGCGATCCGGTACCGGTTGTTGAACCAATGTTATTGCCGGTAAGGGTTCCAACGTCTACATTTCCTGTAGCGATGCCTATTCCGGTCCAGGTAAGATAATTTTGATTGCCCATGTAATTCTTCCAGGAAATATTTTTAATGGTATTATTCTGAACACTGGATGCAGGAGTTGTTCCTACACTCAGATAGATGGCATTGACGACATGGGTGATGGCTCCACTGGTAACACTCCATGCAGAGCCGCCACAAGAGGCAGAACTTCCGCCAATGTAATTTCCGGTGACCAGGTAACCTGCACCAGCATTATTGATATTTATCAGGTTGTAGGTACAAGTTGTTCCTGCATAAAATGTTGTTGTTTCGTACAAGCTATTACCCGAGATGGTCCATGCCGTATTAAACGAAGAAAGATTTATTCCACAAGCTGCTGCAGAAGTATTTATGAAATCGTAAATATTGTTGTTGCTGATGGTATTGCCACTATTTTCAAGCCCGGCTCCTGAGGAACCCAGCGAATTAATGGCATTCAGTGGTCTGTTGGCATCAGCGGCATTGGTGATGTTGTTGTTGTCTATTGTATTGCCATCGTTTCCTGTGGTTCCCGTTGTGGTGCTGAAATTCACGATGCCTCCGGTAGGATCCATCGTGGATCCTCTGATGGTACAATATTTTACTGTGTTGGTCGTAGCGTCGTTGATAAACCGGATGGTGGAAGTTCCGGTTGTGGCTGCAGCACTGGGATTGATGATCGCAAGGCTCTTCGTACTGCCGGTTGCATTAACCCTTCCGTCGATGGTCACATTGTCGGCGCCATTCAGGTCGATCAGCGGAGTAGCCATATTTCCAGAAATGATGAGTCCGGTCGAAACAGGGTACAGGCTTGCTGCCGAGTAACTTGAGCTACCGGTCCCGGAAGCATTCAATACGGCTGATACTGCTTCTGAGGTGCTGCCATATAGGGTTATGGTGATCACTCCCCGGTGGGTTCCGTCATTGACTTTGTCGAAGGCTGCCTTGAGCGTGTTGTAGAGACCGGAAGTGGTTCCAGCTGTAGCCGCCACATGGACCGGGTTCGTTACAGAAAACTCTATGGCACCGATGGCAGGAGGAGTACCCCGGGTAACAACTCCGAAATAGTCCGTAGTGATCCCGGTACCGGTTATCCCGGCAAAGGTAGTTACCGATGGAGTGTAATTGGCTGGTAGGTTACCTCCTGCGCTGGCAAAGGAAGGATTGATAGTCTGGCTGGTACCATCCAGGCCTGCGATCAGGGGGATAGAGGTGATATCTGCACTGTTGTAATAACCCAGAACCCCACCGGTGCCGGGAGCAAAATAGTCGTTGAAATCAAGCGTGAGGCTACTGCTGGAGGCGTAATTGAAGAAAGTGGCATAGTGTTTTCCGGTTGCCCCGCTGTTGGAACGGGCATTGTCGAAAATATTGTTTCTGAAATCGCGTGTATTGCTGGCAGAGGCACTGTAGAGGGCATAACTGTTCAGAGAGCCTGCTGTTGGGGCCCCATCCAGATAAACGGTATTGAAGTAAAGATTGTTGTTGTTTGATGCAACACCGGTTTCGTAAATTCCATAGAGTGTAGCTGTGGTATTTCCTCCCAGGTGGATAATGTTATTCGAATAAGTGGTCGCACCGGAAGCCATTTTAATTCCATAAATAGAAGCAGCCGATGAGGATGAGTTGACAGTCAGGTTGTAAATTAAATTGGAACTTACCGCAGCGGCAGTTGTTGAGCCTTCATAATCCAGACCAATTACTGTTCCAGTGAAAGAGCTGTTCGCATTGGATAAATTATAAATGGTATTGCCCGTAATAGCTTGAGATTTCCCGGCCAAATTGTAGCCTATTCCTATACCAATAACTGATGCCTTGTCGTAACCAAGAAGCCCTGTACCGGGTCCAATATTGGATATGGTCAAATCATAAACAGTATTGTTGGAAATGGTATTCGTTCCATCGAAGGATGCAATTCCCCAAATATAACCCGGTTGTCCGGTAGCATTCGTACTGCCATTGGTTAGTTTGGATATAGTATTCCCATTTATGGTAATTGTTCCGCTTCCCGAATTGTAAATTCCTGATACCTGCTGAGGGGAACCGCCATTTGAAGTACAGGTGGAACTTGCGTATATGCTGAACGTTGTGGCTGTACTTCCGATAAAATTGTTGCTGATAGTCGTATTACCTGCGGTAGCGGTCTTGTAGATGCAAAAAATGTTGTTGTAATAATAGGTCGCAGAGGTTGTAACAGATCCAATACTATTGTTCCGGCAGTCAACGATTCCTGTACTTGCAATGTAAATTCCAAAAGTATTCGCATCATCACCTTGAACAGAGATAGATCCTGTCCCAGTTGTGGCTCCAATGGTATTACCCACTGTCGTACCAATGTTTACATCGCCGGCAGAAACGTTGATGGAAGTCCAGGATGGATAGTAACAGCTATTTAAATTCCAGTTAATATTTTTAATGGTATTATTTTGGATATTACTTGCCGTACCAGTGCCAATATTCAAATAGATGGCATTAAAAACATCAGAATTTAATCCGGAACTTGAGCCTGTCGTCCAGGCTGTTCCGCCGCACGAAGCAGAACTTCCTCCAATGAAATTTCCGCTTATCGTAAAGTTGGTTCCTGAAGGGTTATCTATTTTGAGGATTGCATAGTTGTACACCGCAGTGATGACAAAGGAGGTTGTTTCATAAAAACTATTTCCAGAGATGGACCATGAAGTGGTATTTGAGGAAAGATTAACACCATTGGAATTTACTCCCTTGTTTAAAAAATCGTAAATATTGTTGTTGCTGAGGGTGTTTCCACTGTTATCCTTGCCGGATGTTCCCTGAGAATAAATGGCATTCAAGGGTCTGTTGGCGTCGGCAGAGTTGGTGATGTTGTTGCTGTCGATCGTATTTCCATCATTACCCGTGGTACCTGTTGTGGTGCCGAAATTTAGGATACCCCCGGTTGGATCGGTTGTAGAACCTTTGATTTTGCAGTACTTTACCGTATTGGTTGTGGCATCGTTGATAAACCGGATGGTGGAGGTTCCTGAAGTGGATGCTGTACTGGTATTGCTGATAACCAAATCTTTGGTGCTGCCTGTTGCATTTACCCTCCCGTCGATGGTGACATTTTTTGCCCCGTTCAGGTCAATCAGGGGAGTGGCAAGCGTTCCGGAAACGGAAAAGCCGGTTGAACTCGGATACAAATTAAGGGAAGAGTAACTTGCACTGCCACTACCTGAGGCATTGAGCACGGCAGATGCAATTTCCGTTGTGCTACCATTCAAAATAGTGGTGATCACTCCCTGGTGGGTGCCATCGTTAATTTTGTCGAAAGCATCCTTGATCGAAGCATAGATGCCGGAACCGGTTCCTGCCGTTGCGGTAACATACACATTTCCGACTGCATATTCATAGGCTCCCATGGATGGTGCATTCAGACGTCTGACTGTACCTGCATAATCCGTTGTAATTCCGGTTCCTGCGGCTGCCACGAGCGAAGGGGCCGACGGAAGGTAATTGATGGGAGTTGTTCCTCCGGCACTTGCAAACATTGGATTGATGCTCTTGCTACTAAAATCCATGGTTGTGATAAGTGGCCGCGTTAGAACATTCTGACTGTTGTAATAACCCAAAACACCTCCGGTATTCGGTGCATAATAATCGTTGTAATCCAGGGTCAGATTGGTGCTGACGGTATAATTAAAATAGGCAGCATAATGTTGCCCTGTCGCACCGCTGTTTGAACGGGCATTGCTGAAAATATTGTTTCTGAAGTTGCGGGTGTTGCCCGAAGAGGCACTGTACAACGCATAGCTGTTCAGGGCACCCGATGTTGGAGAACCAGCAAGATAGACGGTGTTGAAATAGAGATTGTTGGCCGTGCCGGATGCTCCTGTTTCATAAATTCCGTAGAGGGTGGAGGTGGTATTACCTCCCAGGGAAATGATATTATTGGCATAGGTAGCGGCTCCCCCATCGATTTTTATACCGTAGAGGGAAGCTGTTGTGGAGGGAGTTCCGGTTACTGACAAGCCATAAATGAAATTGTTGCCAACCATACCGGATGTTCCCGACCCAAAATAATAGAGCCCGATAATGCTGCCGGCATAGGAAGCACAACTGTTCGAAAGGTTATAAATGGTATTGCCCGTGATGGTTTGAGCGGCAGCTGTCGTATAACTCAAGGCAATACCACAAACGGAGGCCAGGTAGGTTGCATTTGTATTCGGACTTGGGCTCGTCAAGTCACGGACAGTGTTGTTGGTGATTGTATTGGTGCCGGCTACGGAGGTAATCCCATTGGTTTGTGCACCAAGAACGGAATTAGTACTGGAATTATTGAGTTTGGATATGGTGTTGTTGTTGATGATGATGGTGCCTCCTCCGGTATTGCATATTCCATACACATATTGTGATTGGGAATATCCGCCTCCAGTCCCGACACTGATGGAGGTAGCATTGATGCTGTTGGTGGTGCCCGCATCGGTGCTTCCAATCAGGTTGTTGGCAATGGTCATACTTCCCGCACTACTGATCCGGTAAATTCCCACAAAAGAGGCTGGATTAGAGGTTGAAGCACCTGTACCAACATTGATTGAACCGATGGTATTGTTCTGGCAGTCGATCATTCCCGATCCGGTGATGTATATAGGATAGAGATAATTGCTACCGGTTGCTCCCTGATAGATGACTGAAATCGAACCATTTCCTGTCGTAGCACCTATGGTATTGCCGGTCACAGTTCCAATGTTAACATCACCGGCAGCTATTTGTATGGCAGACCAAACTCCCCAGGCCCAATTGTTCCATGAAATATTGGTAATGGTATTGTTCTGGACACTAGTGGCCGCACCGGTTCCAACATTCAGGTAGATGGCGTTAAAATCAGTCGAAGAGCAACAAGTCTTGGTCCAAGTGCCAGCTCCTGAGGCTGAATTGCCACCAATCATGTTCCCGGTAATAGAAAAATTTGTTCCGGATGTATTATCTATGGAAATTGCATTGTAAACACAAGAAGTACCGTTTGGTGGGGAGAATGTTGCAGTTTCATAGAAGCTGTTTCCTGAGATCGTCCAGGCAGTCGTATTGGAGGAGAGACTGATTCCGTTTGAAGCACCACCCCTATTCAGGAAATCGTAAATATAGTTGTTGCTGATGGTGTTGCCACTGTTTTCTTTCCCGGAAGTTCCTAATGAAAAGATCGCATTGATTGGTCGATTGGCATCGGCAGCGTTGGTAATATTATTGTCGTCTATCGTGTTTCCGTTATTTCCTGACGTGAGCGTGGTGGTACTGAAATTCAGAATGCCACCGGTAGCTTCTGTAGTTGAACCTTTAATTGTACAATATTTCACGACGTTGGATGTTGCGTCGTTGATGAAACGTATGGTGGAGGTCCCTGCGGTGGATGCCGTGCTGTTGTTGGTGATAATCAGGTCTTTTGTACTGCCTGTGGCATTTACCCTTCCGTCTATGGTGACATTGTCTGCACCATTCAGGTCTATCAGGGGGGAGGCAAGACTTCCGTTTATTGTCAGCCCGGTGGTTGTGGGATAAATCTGTACCGCAGAATAATTGGCCCCGCCTAGGCCGGAGGCATTGAGTGTTGCGGAGGTGGAAAGTGACTGATTTCCGGTTATTTTGAGGATGAGATTTCCGGTATGGGTACCATCATTTATTTTGTCAAAAGCATTTCTAATGTTGGTATAGGAAGCCTGAAGTGAAGCGCCGATGTACACATCGACCGCATTGGAAGGTGCAGTAGAAGCCTCCAATGCACCCATTTTTGGCGTAGCAGCTCTGCTGTTTTCATTAAGATCAATGGAGATTCCGGTTCCGGCTACTCCCGGTAGGCTAGCCGAAGGATAGTAATTGACGGATGAAGTTCCTCCCGGAGAAGAAAATGAGGGATTTATCATCTTGCTGCTTGCATCTTTTGTTGAGATGAGTGGCAGGGAATTTAGATCCAAACTGTTGTAGTATCCCAAAAATCCCCCGGTACCCGGGGCATAATAGTCGTTGTAATCTAGGATCAGGTTGGTATTTACCGCATAGCTGAAATAGGCGGCATAGTGTTTCCCTGTTGCCCCGCTGTTGGACCTTGCATTCACGAAAATATTGTTTCTGAAATTGCGTACATTGGTCGTGACGGCACTGTACAAAGCATAACTGTTCAAAGCGCCGGAAGTCGGTGAACCAGCAAGATATACGGTATTGAAATAGAGGCTATTGTTATTGTTCGCTACTCCAGTTTCATAGATCCCATAGAGTAAACTGGTCGTATTTCCTCCCAAACTGATGAGGTTGTTGGCATAGGTAGTTGCACCTGCAGCTATTTTTATCCCATAGATCGATGCCGCAGTGGAGGCTGCATCGACAGATAAGTTGCGAATAAAGTTGGAAGTCACATTGCTGGCAGTCGTTGAACCGCGGTAATATATTCCGATAACACTGCCGGCAAAGGAGGAATAACTGTTTGATAAGTTAAAAATGTTGTTGCCTGTGATGGTTTGCGTCAGAGCCGTAATGCAACTCAATACAATTCCACTTGCCGATGCATTTTGAGTCGCATCGGTATTTGCATCGGCGATGGTTAAATCCCGGATCGTATTGTTGTAAATGGTATTGGTGCCGGCTGTAGAGGTAATTCCGTTGACAAATGAATTAATTCCCGTGCCGGTGCTGGAAGAACCATTCGTGAGTTTGGAAATGGTATTGTTGTTGATGAGGAGTGTTCCTGCCCCGACATTGCAAATCCCATAGACATACTGAGCGTATCCAGTGCTGGAGGAAGTTGCATTGATACTGCTTGTTGTCCCTGCATCGGTACTTCCAATCAGGTTGTTGCTGATCATGGTGTTACCGCCCCCGGTTCTGTAAATGCCTATAAAGGTAGCCGGATTCGCGGTGTAGGTATCTGTTCCGGTGGTAATGGATCCAATGGTATTGTTACAGCAGGCAACAGTCCCAGAACTTGACAGGTATATGGGATATACATAATTGCTCCCTGCTGAAGCCGAAAATGTCACCGTAATGGATCCCGTTCCGGTAGCCGCTCCGATGGTATTGCCTGTGATTGTCCCAATGTTTACATCCCCTGCTGCAACCTGAATGCCAGACCATATTGCATAGTAACCATTGGCCCAGAAAAAATTTTTAATGGTATTGTTTTGGATATTGCTTACTACTCCTGTTCCCACATTTAGGTAAATGGCGGTAAAATAACCTACAGAGCAGCAATGTTTGGTCCACATTCCGGCACACAAAGCCGAACTGCCGCCGATATAATTCCCATTTACAGAAAAATTAGTTCCGGATGGGTTGTCAATCTTAATGATGTAATAGGTCCAGGAATTTCCTGGGTAGGGTGCAGTGGATTCGTAAAAACTATTTCCGGAAATGGTCCAGGCAGTGGTATAGGAAGAGAGGTTGATTGCATTGGAAGAGTTTCTCCAAATCATAAAGTCAAAAATGTTGTTGTTGCTGATGGTATTCCCGCTGTTCTCCAATCCGGTTCCAGAAGAACCCAGGGAGAAGATGACATTGAGTGGTCTATCTGTATCAGCGGCATTGGTGATATTGTTGTTGTCAATGGTATTGCCATCGTTTCCGGTAGTTCCTGTGGTTGTACTGAAATTCAGGATACCCCCTGTTGGATCCAGACTGGAACCTTTTATGCTGCAATACTTAACTGTATTGGAAGTTGCATCGTTGATAAACCGCATGGTGCAGGTTCCCGCCGTTGAGGAATTGCTGGTATTTGAAATGGTCAGGTCTTTTGTGGTACCCGTGGCATTGACCCTTCCGTCGATGGTTACATTGTCTGCCCCATTTAAATCCAGGAGAGGGGCTGCCACATTCCCACTGATGGAGAGACCACTGGAAGTAGGATACATCGTCAGAGTAGTCCAGGTACCTGCATTCAGCGCATAGGTACCGGCTTCCGAAGTCGAACTGGCGGTAATCGTGATGACGATGTTGTTGCCGGTCTGGGCTGTGCTGTTAATGGCTTGAAAGGCACCGGAGGCATTGGTCAGGGAAGTGTAAGTACCGTTGGCACCCGTCGATCCGGACACGGTAATCTGAGCTTCAGCGAATGAAACGAACAAACTGGAAAAAGCCAGCAGGGTCAGTAGTAGTTTAAACTGTATTTCTTTCGTTTTCATATCAGGTCTCAGATCGCTTAACTATTTTAATGGTTAGAAATATTTAACCCTATTGCTTCGCATCATGAAATTTACCTGGTTCTTTTCCAAGGCTTTCCGGCACTTTGTTAGGTCAGAAGCTGACTTGAAGGGGCCAAATCTGATTTTATAATAGCCCTCCTCTTCTACCATCATCAGGGGGAACGGAAATTCTGCGGCCATTTTCTGATAAAAACCAATGGCCATCGATTTATCTATAAATGCCCCAACCTGTATGTGATATCCATCCGACAAGTGAACCTGATCAGCCGCAGGGGTAGAACCCATTTCTTCCCTGTCAATTTTTAGTTGCCCCATCTGCAGGATACCGGCGGCCACAATTTTTTCTTTGCATGCATTCAGTGCTTCCACTGTTTCAAATGGTCCGAATCTTACCTTGTAGAATTGGTCACGGTAGACCACTGCGACCGGGCAGGAGGTCAAATGAGGCATACTTTTAATCTTCCGTGTGGCGTAATTGGGATGTACAAATGCTGCAACCTGCACATAATAGACTTGCTTCATCGGGAGCTCCTTGTTGATGGAAATCTCCTGTTTTGCTGGTACTTCCGTCATTGTTGCCTTCTTTGCACGCACAGGTTCCCGGATCGTTGCATGGCCCGTTTGAGGATTCAGTGGGCTTTCTGCCAGGTCTATTGATTCAGTGGTTGCATGCTCAACCGATTTGTTGGTGGAAAGATCCTGTTTTTTGTTGATTACAGGCTGTGAAATTGATTGGTTCTTTTCGTTCAGAGATGGAGTTTTGACGGATTTGGAAAGATGAATCTCCATGATTAGATTGGCAGGGAGGATTCTGTGATCAAGAATGGCTTTCCTGCAAAGGTTTGCCTCGCCTCGGGTTGCGAACCCGCCAATCCTGACTTTGTACCAGCCGTTTTCTTCGTAAACTCCTACCGGGAATTGCAAGGCAGCTGATAACGTTTCGGCCATCTTCTGTGCATTGGCCTGCAGTTTAAAGGCTCCTACCTGCCAATATATCAGATTAGTTTGATTTTTGATGGACAAATAATCTGAAGAGAGGGAGGATTCGGTTGCTGGATTCTCAACCTGTTTACTTGCTTCCACTTTGACCACAGTTACCTGATGGTTGGCAGGCTGAACGACGGAAGAGTCAGGAACGGTTGGCAAGGTACTTCTCAGCGTAAAGTTCATTCCTTCCACCACATCGCCCTGCTCCGCTGTTTTAATTGTGAAGTCAAACTGCGGTGGAGTTGCTACATCATTTAAGTTACTAAGTTGTGTTGAATCGATGCGTGCCACGTAATCTCCGGGAGCCAGGCCAAGGTAGTACAGGTAGCCGTCAGCTTCGGAGAGTGTTTCGGCCACCATTTTCTTGCTGTTTTTAGGATAGAATTTCACGAGGATTCTACTGATCCCAACCAGGGTATCGCTCTTTTGTAAATAGGCATTGCCACTTACTTCCCCAACGGAGATAACAGGAACACAAATATGTTTGTACTGGTTGGGATCTACCACCACGCGATACTTCTTGTACTTGAACCTCCAGGCTACGTTTTCCATATCGAGGTCAGTAAATTCAACATTGTAATCAACGAAAGCATTCAGATCAGAAACCCGGACGATGGAGTCTTTTTTACTTATTTCGGCACTTCCTCCGGTTACCTTGACCCTTGTCAGCAAGATCAACTTTTCCCCAGGATCCAAAACTCCATTGTTGTTCCGATCGAAAAACGGATAAAACAAGATACCCCCTTTGCCCAATGCTGAATTGGAACCTGCCCTTAAGTATTTATTGTCTCCGTCGAAAGCAATGCTTCCCTGGGCACTCTCGGAAAAGCGAAACTTGTTGTTGCTGTAGGAACCGGTCAGGTTGGTGCGCATGAAGGGCAGATCATACCTGAAACTGAAATAAAGGTTGTCGTTTTGGGTTTCGAAGTTCCGTTCATACGAAACGGAAAAATAGGCTCTGGAGACTCTTTTTTCCACTTCTGCTTTAACCAGCATAAAACTATTCGAGTTAAGATTATATTGGGCGGAGGGACGAATTAACAGGCCATTTTTCATGGCAGCTGACATTGACAAAAGGGTGCTCCCATAGATTGGATTCTTGCTCACCCAATTGAGCAGGGTGGAAGAGTTGGCACTAAATTGTTTGTAGTGTGCAGAGACCATCAAATTGGTTTGCTGGTAGTTAAATTTCTCGTAGTCAAATTGATTGAAGGTTAACTTGGTGAATCCGGAAACTTTTTGAAGGGTAAATGGGACAGAGATGGCCGCATTTTTTTCTACCAATGCATTGAACAACGTGGCCTGCTGACCTTCCTTGTATTTTGCATAGCCCAGTTCCAAAGAGGCACTTTGGGTTAAATAGTAATTCAACAGCCCTTTCATGCGGACATTGTGAGCATACTCCAGGTTCAGAACCAATTTGCTGAAGGGCTGAAAGCCTATTTTGGTAAAAGGAATAAAAGGACTGTTAGGAATGCTCGACAAATATTCAATACCCCCGCCAAAAGTTAAAAAACGGTTGACCCCGTAATTGAAATCCGCTCTTCCAAAGCGGCTGTTGTTCCCATCCTGTAGTACACCACCCGACAAACCATACTCGAAAACATTGGCTGGCATAAAAGTGAAGGGTACATTCAGGGTACGTTCCTCCGTCCGTTCCTCCCCCAATGGGCCATAGAATTTCAGTTTGAGTTGGTTGTAACCATACACATTCGGGACATTGAAAACAAAGAGACCGGAAGCATCCGCCACTGTATAGTTCACAAGAATGTCGTTGATGTAAAGTTCAACGGTCCAGTTAGGTTCGGTATTTTCACTGATCGTGTAAAATCCAGAGGCCCTTCGAAGGGTGGTTGGAGAATTTCGGAGGGAAGCCCCAATGACTGGATAGTTCAAGGTTGCAATGGTGGGATTGTAAATATTGCCCAATTGTGCCTGTTTGAGGAGCTTGCTATCATTGTCGACCCATCGCCAACTGTATCTAAGCTGCCTGTTGTCGAATTTGTATCTGTCGTCGTAATAAGCAGAAACATTTGCTTCACCGTACAACAGTTCTGCCCCCAATCCAAGGCTAAGCGAATTATGGGTTTCCTGACTCATGGTTTGATCCATGGCCACCCCCCAATCCATTGTGCCAAATTTGAACAGATGATAGTTTCTCTTCACAACGGTATCCGTTGCAACGGGTTCACCCCTTAACCTGGCAATATTGGATCGTGTTTTTTCAAGTCTTTTTTGTTTGATCTTTGGCAATTCAAAATCCGCTACCAGCTTGGCAGACAAGGAGCGGGGATTGAAGGTGAGGTTTAGTCCGAAGGCCTGAGCAAGCATGTTCGACTCCAGATACATGGAACCAGCCTCCTTGATTAACTCCTTTTGAACCTTGTAGGCTTTAGGTCCTATTGTAATTTGTTTGGCATCAAAATCTATGACGTAGTTTTTGGTTTCGTTCTCAACAAAACCTGTCATTTTAGTTTCATTCTCATCCATCGCACAAGGGATTTCCAGGTTCTTAAACAAATCTTCTACTTTGACGAACAGGATGTTTTCGTTGGTAATGATCATGTGCGTGTTAAAGTTCCAACTTGACTCAAGGTAGGTGGTGACAAGCAGCTCATCATAGGCCGTTATGGCATCTTCGTTATCTGCAGCAAAGGAATATTGAGCTCTGGATTCCATGAAAGTGGAAAAGGAAAGTATTACCAACAACAGGCACCAACGAACGGGGAAATACGACCGGCTCCGTAACCCGCTGGGATTTCGGTCTGGAAATACCAGTTTTGAGGTAGCCGTTGTTTTCATTCTTATTCCTGAGCAAATGTTAAACTAAAATATCCGTCATAGATACCTGCAGGAGAGTTTCCCGGGACATGAAGCGTCCCTCCTACGCGAACGGTTGTGATAAAACTGCAATCGGTGTTTACAGGAAACCAGGTTCCGCTGACTCCCCGCTCCGTGGGACCAAGGTCAAGAGTAAACGTTCCGCCGTTGCTGCCGGTTAAGGTCGTAGTAGGCGTATAGGTGATGGCAACATTCCTTCCCTGACAAAGTTTGATGTCGAAAATGGCGGGTTGGGCGTTTGGTGCCAACGAGAAAGATAGATGGCTCCGGTTGAACTCCTGCTTCCGTCAAAACCCAGCACAATGGTACCTCCTCCGGTGCCGGTCAGGCAAAAGGAACCAAAATGCATGGACTGGGTGGCAGCCACCGAGATAGATCTTTGCGGCAAGACAGGCTGAGCACAAGTAACACTTGCACAGAAAATAGCCGCAATAACCAGCATTTTCGGTAAACCACTTATGGAAAACACTTTTTTCATGACCCGGTCTTTGGTAGAAAAAGCGGATAACCAGTCTTTCTGGTTCCTATTTCAGATTAAGTTCTGCGTCAGCATAAACTACGTATTGCTCATCCGCACGACTGGTATAGCTAAGTTTCAGCTTCCCGGAAGTGAGAGGGGTACTTGCCGTATTAGTTAATTTAATGGCGATGTGCCTTTTTTCGAGGTTGGTATATACCGCTACCCCATTGGTCGCTCCCATAGGAATTGGTTTGCCGTGCGCAGGCAGAAATTCTGCCTTTAGGTTTCCATAAATTGAAATATTCCCTGTCCTGTTCAGCACTGCAGTGAGATTTGCCTGACCTGTTTTATCGGTTTCCAGTTTTAAATCGCTCAATGAAACAGTTGCATTCACCTCTCCCGAGCGCACAATCACCGGAATACTCATGCCATAAATGGGGGTAAGCTGCACACTCACTGACTTGGGATCAGGTTCAGAGTCTTTGAAGCCAAGCGGCGTATATTTCTTTTCAGATCGAAAATAGAGATGTGAGCGGTATTCGCCGTCCTTCATGCCGGGCTTCCTGCGACACTGGAGCATAATTACCTGCGGTTCCCCCGGTTCCAGGGTTACCTGACGCGGATAAATCCTCAGATAGGGATCTGCAAACATTTGTCCGGAATCAGGTACCTGAATCATTTCAAAACTGCCATCTTCGTGCATTCTTCGTTGCACAAATGAAACGGAATAGGTAGCTATCTCCTTGCCGGTATTCACCAGATTCAACTCCTCTTTCAGTTTCCTGCCTTCAAAAATCACCCGGTTGGGTGTAATAATCAAATCTCCCTGGGCCAAAGTGTCAAAACTCAAAATTCCCAGAAAAATCACGGTAACGAATATTTTCTTGAATTGCATAGGATTGGTCTTTCGTTTAGGTCTGAGACGATGGGAAATGAAAACTGCCTTCCGGAGATCTTTTCGCAAGAGAATGGGCAAGGGAGTCCCATTCTGCCATTTGAATACAATTTATCTTCCAGTTGCAACGGGGCAAAGCTTTGCCCTTCCATTTCGACTTCTGCTCTGAAAGCGGCGATAAAGGTTTCAAAAACTTTGTGCGCTGTTCCGCAGACAGAACATTAAAAAAGGGGAAAAGCCAGATGATCTGACTTCCCCCTTTTTTGACTCGGAATTAGTTGTAATCAACAGATACCCCAAATGTCGCGTCATAGATTCCACCAAGCTGGTTGGCCTTTACGGTCAGTGTTCCTCCCAGGGTAAAACTGTCTGTTCCTGAACCGGAAAGCGTACCTGTAGAGGATACTGCAGATTTACTGGCGACATAGGCATTCATCAGAGTAATATCCATTTGATAAACACCGGTTGATGCTTGCGTATTTGTTACCGTTACCGTGGTGGGTAGGGTGATGGCATACGTTTCATTCATGGTCCCTGTCACATTGTAGGCCGCATTGGTGGCTACAGGTGTTGCAGCCGAGGTAGCCACTCCACCTGTATAAGTGCGGGTGGTTGAATTGGCAGGCAGAACAATGGTTCCTCCGGCGGTCGTGGTCAGGGCACTTGAACCAAAATGAAGCGGTGCGGTCTGGGTAAGACCCATTGCCACCATCAAAACTGCTCCGGCATGGGTGGCAGGCACCGAGGCAGATGTTTGCGCCTTCACCTCAACCGAAAACCCTGCCATTATTACAAGGGAAAGAAGAATTAGAGTTATTTTTTTCATGATTATTTATAGTTTTTTGCACACAAGAACCCACCTGCAAAAGGCAGTTCAACTGAAACTGGGATCATCTTCACAGCAAAACTATGAACTGAATTTTTTTTAAGCTGATAATCAGCTAAATTAGGTTGGTCTCTGGCAATCTCTGTGAATAATATTTTGCATAATAATCATCGCCTCCATTATCTGATAATGAAAAACAATGCGGTTTGCTATGCAGCGAGCCTGATTTATAGGGTTTTACTTTGCATATTAATCCAGAATTTGGATTGTATCAAGATTTCAGTCAGGCACTCCTTTGCCTTGTTTGTTAGGTTAAACACAATGTTTAGATAGGTTCTCTGCAGGTAAAACAAAAAGGGTACTAAAAAGTTTAATAATTATGATTGTTTTTTCAATCCGGACGACTAAAGGAAATTTAATCGCCTCTCAAATCTTCCGTACAAAGGCAAACAGTAAGTTTTTTTTAATTATTTGGAAGGCTTTTCCTTCTTCATAAGAGGTTGGAAAAGCGACTTGGTTGCAGGTCAGACTAAAAACTGAAAAAAAGAACGATCTTTTATGAAAAACACTTTCCTCAGCCAGGATCATCTTTCCTGTCAATTGTCGACTTTTCTGTCAGTTTGGAATCAGTTGTGGTTGCCTGTCAAGCAACACAATCCTAAGAAGAGGTGCTTGATTCAAATCCCCGCTTTTTTTTGTTTTGCTACCTCTGGTTGTCTACTTTTCCTGGAATTCATTTCATGGGATGCAAACAAATTAGTAAATTCGTACCTAATCGCTGGAGAGGATGATTGTATTACCAAACCTATTGCTACTTTTTTTAGAACCAAACCACGGAAACCATGCAAAAATTTTTGATCATTTTCACCCGGGAGCCATACGACTCAACGGATGTAACCTGGAATGGACTCCGGCTTGCCGAAGCCTTGGTTAAAAGGGGTTCTATCGTAAGAATTTTTCTGATGAATGATGCGGTAGACCTGGCGAGAGAGGCCTGTAAAAAGCCTGAAGGCTATGATCAGGATTTGTCACAAATGCTTCGTGAACTGATCGCAAAAGATGTACAGGTGGAAGTTTGCGGGACCTGTATGTCCCGCTGCGGTCTATACAAGAACCAGCCATATTTCTCCGGGGCCAATAAATCGACCATGAGCTTTTTGGCAGAATGGGTAGCCGACAGTGACAGGGTACTTACCTTTTAATCTGTTCTCCTTCGGTAAGTGAGCCCGATTTTCTATCTTTGCGAACTGAATGTAGTTTTTCGGAAAAGAAAGCTATCAACTTCCGGATACGACCATATATTTTTTTCGGATATTGACTATTATTTTTCTGGACGTGAAGATGGATTGTTATGCCTGGCCTCTTTACGTTTTGATAGATCCATAGAAAAGATACCAGCGCATAGAATTAGATTTTCCAAAAAATGAGCGATTTTAAGAGAACCCTGATCACCTCCGCGTTGCCTTATGCCAATGGACCTGTTCACATTGGACATTTGGCCGGGGTATATGTCCCTGCCGATATTTATGCCCGTTACCTCCGGCTAAAGGGGGAGGATGTTCTCTTCATTGGGGGGTCCGACGAGCACGGCGTTCCGATCACCATCAAGGCAAAAAAGGAGGGGACGACTCCACAAGCGATCGTAGATAAATACCACGAAATGATCAAGGAGTCTTTTGAAAAATTTGGCATCTCTTTCGACATATATTCCCGCACAAGTGCCAAGATTCACCACGAAACTGCTTCCGAAATTTTTAGAACCATTTACGACAAGGGAGGCTTTATTGAACAAACTTCCGAACAGTTTTTTGATGAAGAGGCCAATCAATTTCTGGCCGACCGGTACATCACAGGCACCTGCCCAAAGTGTGGTTTCGAAAAAGCATATGGTGACCAGTGTGAAAGTTGCGGGACCTCACTCAACGCTACCGACCTGATCAATCCCAAATCGATGCTCAGTGGCAATGTGCCGGTGATGAAGGAGACCAGGCACTGGTTCCTGCCAC
>Ga0118677_10003563_pt1 | contig 29252 bp, 21 predicted proteins | sample AliMusrvi5mmetaG_FD_86154 | JGI IMG/M metagenome (GOLD analysis project Ga0118677, IMG submission 86154) | reverse complement strand
GCCTATGTGCCATTTATTTCACCGCTAGGAGTCCCGATTTGCATTCATATACAGCGTTTTTTCTAAACAAAGGAAAATAATAAAAGACACTCATTCAAACTATCCTGTGTGTCTGTGCTTTGCAAAATGGTAACCCAACAAGTAACTATTCGATATTAAAAACGCTGTATGTATATGATAAATAAAGCAAGAATGTTAATGGCCACGATAAATATTTTCATTTGTACCTCAAAAAATTCATAGAAAGGTGCGCAATGCGCGGCAATTTTCAGTTTGGCCCAAAACGCCGTCATTCCGGCAGGGATTGCCGGACAAATCGGCAGGACAGCCGATTTGCACGGCTTCGCCGCCCGAAGGGTTCGGGACACGGATGTCCCGAATGCATCCAGAAGCCATGGAGGGCAACTCGTCGTTGAACAAGTGTTTGATTCTGGTAATTTCCAGCCCGTAGTTTCACATCCCTGTGGACTGGATTCCGGCAATCCCTGCCGGAATGACGTGCCCCCAACACTTGTGTATAACGGTGGATGCCTAACGCGGGGCCGGCCTGAACAACATGCCCAGCCCCAACCATGAAGCTTTCTTTAAATCCAGCGTTTTCATCTTTATAAACTAACTAAAAAATGGGCAACAAAAGAAGCCATTGATTATCAATGACAACTTGAAATAGCTTACGAGTTGTCAAGTAACTATTAGATGTTGAAAACGCTGCTGCTTAACTAATCCAATCCAAAGGATTCTCATACGGGCTAGGTTGTAGGCCGGGCTCCTCGATGAATAGCTTATGCCAGATGGCAAATTGCAGCAGGCAAAAGATTTCCCGGCTCGCGCCTCCCTTGCTGCGTTGGACTTGGAACAAGGCTGGCAAGCGGGAGATGTCGAACCATTCGCCCACGGCCCTGTTGCTTACCAGTTTTTGTTCGAGCTGGTCGAGGAAATCGCCGCGCAGCCACTCGCGGACCGGAACGGTGAACCCTCTCTTCTTTTGATATAGATGATCTTTTGGCAGATACCGTTCGGCCCAACGGCGCAGGAAGATTTTCGGCTGGCCCCGGCCAATTTTCAGTTGATCGGGGAGGGATAGCCCGAATTCCACCACGCGATGGTCAAGGAATGGAACCCGGCCTTCCAAGGCAAAACTCATCATCATCCTGTCGGCTTTGACGAGCAGGCTATCGGGCAGGTCGGTGACGAGGTCCGTATACTGGCAGCGTTGCAAATGGGTCCATGAAGCCGGGGTTTCCTGCCAAGCCGCAATATAGGGTTTGCGGGAAAACGGGCGCTGTTTCACCAGTTCGGGGCCAAAAACACTCTGCGACGTTTTCCTCCACCACTCGCTACGGGTGCGAAAACCGCCCGAGCCGGGAGCTAAAAAGTCTTTTGCCAGCCAGACCAAACGGTTCTGCCGATAACGGCGATAACCGCCGAACACTTCGTCACCCCCCTCGCCGCAAAATGCCACTTTCAACTCCTTCGCAGCAGATTCGGACAACGCTGAAGTCGGCAGGCTGGCATAGTCCCGCATCAAGTCGTCGGCAGCCCAGACAGTGTGCGGAATGCGCTTGAGAAAATCGGCACGGGGCAAGCGGATGGAGGTGTGCTGGCTGTTGAAAACACGGGCAATATACTCGGCATCGTCCAATTCGTCTCTCATTTCAGCATCGGCGTAGCCTATGGAAAGGGTGCGCACCGGCTTGTCTTGGAAACGGGCGAGCATCGCGAGCAGGATCGCGGAATCGTTGCCCCCGGAGAGGAACAGCCCGTAGGGAACATCGGCGCGTACATGTTCCTTCATCACTTGTTCGAAAAGCCCCTCGAACTCCTCTTCGGCTTCGGCGAAACTGAGTTCGCGGGGCGTCACACTTAACGCGCTCCAATAGCGGCGACGGTGAAGGTTCAGTTCCGCATCGACCTCGATGATTTCACCAGGCGCAACCCGCCGTATGCCTTGGAAGATGGTTTCTTCCCCGCTACTGCAATGATTGTGGAGGAATTGTGAAAATGCCCCTGGGTTGATCTCCGGTTGCTTAGGCAACAGCGGTAAAATGGCCTTCAATTCCGATGCGAATACTAGGCGGTCAGGCAACAGGGCATAAAAAAGCGGTTTGATGCCCAACCGGTCCCGCCCCAAGATAAGCTTTTGCCGGTCGCCGTCATATAAGGCAAAGGCAAACATGCCGTGCAGACGGTCCACGAAGTTCCTTTGATCCAAGGCATAGGCGTGCAGTATGCATTCGCTGTCCGAGTAGGTGGCGAACACCCTGCCTGCCTTCTCCAACTCGTCTTGGAGTTCGACGTAGTTGTATATCTCGCCGTTGGCGACGACGGCAAGCCGGTTGCCGTTGCCGAGAATGGGCTGCGCCCCCCCGCTGAGATCAATGATTGACAAACGGGTATGGACCAGCCCGAACGGACCCTCGGTGAAAAAACCTTCGCCATCCGGTCCACGATGACGTAGCCGTTCTACCATCGGCTTTAACAGGGTTTCGTCAACTTTCGCCCCACGCAACACAATTCCAGCGATTCCGCACACTAGCACACCCTCCAAAGCTTGTCCTAAATGGCATATGTTACCAGCAATTCTCAGTTTGGCTAGAACGCCCATCCGGCGTAGGGCGGGTTGCCACGAAAGTACGGATAACATCCCTGGGAGGGATGTTATCCGTGGGTTGCCGTATGGCAACTCATCGTCGGGGCGTCGATACGCATCGACATGAATGTTAGGTGTACTCCTGCCATACTTGCCGCCTGCTTTGGCCAAGACAGCGCACCGTAAACCGCCATGCCGCCCAATGCTGTTGAATTAGCAACGGCGGTAGGCCGGGATAAGTCCGCGCCAGCGGGCGTTTCCGGCGAAATGACGGGCCTAGGTTGCATGGCAAAATGCTGAATGAATATGCCGCATTGTGAGAAAGGCAAAAGAAGGTCTCACGCAACGGCGCAACGACGCAACGTAAAAGCGCAAGTTATGGCTGGCTGGTTCCCAAGCTCCGGCTCTCGTTGTTTTACACAAGTCCGGGCAAGGCGGAAAAGCCGTCATTTCGGCAGGGATGCCGAAATCCAGGCCATGGACGGTAACAAGTCGGTTGTGCAAATGCTTGGTTCAGGTAACATGCCATACCGTAGCTTCATGTTCGCGGTTGCAGGGGCATCTGTCGTGGCCCCGAGTTTGCCATCCTTGGACGCTGGATTTCGGCATCCCTGCCGAAATGACGGGTATTAAACACTTGTATCGTTCCCACGCTCTGCGTCACTGCCATTAAGTTAAGCCGTCATTCCGGCATGGACCGCCGGAATCCAGATTGCAGGGATGCCAACAATCTATGCCATCCATGGAGCCTAGGTTCCGGCGATCCCTGCCGGAACGACGAGTTTTTTCTTAACTTAATGGCAGTGACGTTCTGCGTGGGAATGCCTCCGGCGACGCTCCAGCGTCGGAGGTATCGAACCGCAGGAGCGGTAAAGGCTGCATTCCCACGCGGGAGCGTGGGAACGAGCACTATATTAAACCTCCGTCATTAATTCCTCCGCCCAGCAGCCGATGGGTTCGGCCAAGTTCTTTTCCACGTCTTCGAAACGCACCAAGAAAACACTGCGCCTCTCGTCATGTTCCAAATGCCCCTTCCGCACGATCACGCCGCGCGTGCCGGCGGGGACTAGCAGGGCGTTTTCTTCGATGCCCTCCAGACCACCGTCGTTATAAATGGCGTTGGCGGCATAGACCACATCGCCGTCTTCCAAGGTTTCCACGTTGACCATTGTAGTTTCTCCCGAATTTTTATGTTGCTAGGGTTAAATGTCGTAAACCTGACACGTCCGCGCTGCCTTTGTAGGCATCCTTCTGTGTCAGAATTGTCTGCCCGTATACCAATATCATTTAATTTCAATGACATGCAGAGATGATAAAAACTGGCACGGCGGTTGCCATATTGCATTACAAAGACAGTGCCACTTTCCACGGATGGCATCCGTGGAAAGTGGACAATGACCCACCAATCCTCACGGAGACAACATGCTTACATTGACCGACAACGCCATAAAGGCCATCAACCGATTTATTACCGGTTCCGAAACCGGGGCCAGCGGATTGCGCATCCAGGTCAGCGACGGCGGCTGCTCCGGGATGCAATACGGACTCAAGCTTGAACAAGCAGCCACCACGGAAGATGTGGTCGTAGAGTCAGGCGGTGTCAAGGTTTTCATCGACCCTGCCAGTGCGCCCCAAATTGCTGGGGTTACCGTCGATTTCGTCGAGAGCATGGAAGGCTCAGGATTCAAATTCACCAACCCGAACGCCAAGAACCCCTGTTCTTGCGGCAAATCCTTTTCCGCCTGAAGCCAGGAGACTAAAACCATGTGGGATTATTCAGATAAAGTCAAAGAACATTTTTTTCAGCCGCGCAATGTCGGTGCTTTGCCAGGAGCCAACGGCATCGGCGATGTGGGTTCTATTTCCTGCGGCGACGCGCTGCGCCTGAGCATCATCGTCAACGAAGACACCGACGTGATTGAAGATGCGAAGTTCCAAACTTTCGGTTGCGGTTCGGCCATCGCCTCTTCTTCGGCCTTAACCGAAATCATCAAAGGCATGAAAGTTGAAGAAGCACTGAAAGTCACCAATGACGACATCGCCGAATTTCTGGACGGCTTGCCGCCAGAGAAGATGCATTGCTCGGTAATGGGCAGGGAAGCTTTGCAAGCCGCCATTGCCAATTTCAAGGGCGAGGAGTGGGCGGACGACCATGAGGAAGGTGCGTTGGTCTGCAAATGCTTTGCCGTCGATGAGAAGTTGATCGAAGGCTTGGTCCGCAACCACAATCTGCGCACCGTCCAGGAAGTCACTAATTACACCAAGGCCGGGGGTGGCTGTTGCGCCTGCCATGAAGGCATTGAGGAAATTTTGATGCGCGTGATGGAGGAGCGCGGCGAGATATTCAACGCCGATAGCGTGCCTGAAATTGTCGAGCCTGAGCCATTGCCGCTCGCCGCCAAAGGGGGTATGACCACGGTGCAACGCATCCGCCGCATCGAGGCCGTGATCGAATCCATCCGCCCCAATCTACGTATGGATGGCGGCGATGCCGAACTGGTGGAAGTGGACGGCAATACGATTTATATCAAGATGACCGGCGCCTGTTCCAGTTGCGGCATGGCCTCCATGACCATAGGCGGCATCCAACAGCGTTTAATGGAAGAATTGGGCGAGTTCATTAAGGTCGTTCCTGCGGAAAAACTGGCGCAGCCGCCGAGGAAGGTTGCCCATGGCTGATATCTATTTGGATAATAACGCAACGACCCAATGCGACCCCAAAGTGGTCGAGGCCATGCTGCCGTTTTTTCTAGAACAATTCGGCAATCCCTCTTCCATCCACAGCTTCGGCGCCGGTGTAGGCCGGGCCTTGGGCAAGGCGCGTAAACAAATTCAGGCATTGCTGGGCGCAGCGCACGACTCAGAAATCATCCTGACCTCCTGCGGCACGGAATCCGACAACACCGCCATTCTGTCGGCACTGAAGTGCTTTCCAAACCGCAAGGAAATCATCACCACGACAGTCGAACATCCGGCAGTGTTGGCCCTATGCGCCCAGTTGGAAAAAGAAGGCTATACCATCCATCGGCTTGGAGTGGACAGCAAGGGTCGATTGGATTTAGAGGAATATAAACGCTTACTGACACCTAACGTCGCCATTGTCTCGGTGATGTGGGCCAACAACGAAACCGGGACCCTGTTCCCGGTGGAAGAAATGGCGGAAATGGCCCATGCAGTGGGTGTGCAGTTCCATACCGATGCCGTGCAAGCCGTCGGCAAAGTACCCATCAACCTGAAAAACACCAAAATCGACATGCTCTCGGTGTCTGGTCATAAGTTACATGCCCCCAAAGGCATCGGTGTGTTATACCTCAAACGCGGAGCACGTTTCCGTCCGCTGTTTCGCGGTGGGCACCAAGAACGTGGACGGCGCGCCGGCACCGAGAACGCGGCCTCGGTGGTCGGTTTGGGCAAGGCTTGCGAACTGGCGTTGGAACACATCGAGTTTGAAAACACCCAGGTCAAGGTGTTGCGGGACCGCTTGGAACAGGGGATTCTCGCACAGGTGCCAAATTGCTTTGTTACCGGCGATCCAGACAACCGCCTACCCAACACCGCCAACATCGCGTTCGAATACATTGAAGGAGAGGGTATTTTGATGTTGTTGAACAAAGAAGGCATTGCCGCGTCTTCCGGTTCGGCATGTACCTCGGGTTCGCTGGAACCTTCCCATGTGATGCGGGCCATGGACATTCCGTACACGGCGGCCCATGGCACGATTCGCTTCTCGCTATCGCGCTACAATACGCAGTTGGAAATCGACAGAGTGATTGCTGCCGTGCCGCCCATTGTCGCGGAATTGCGCAGGCTTTCTCCTTACTGGGGCGATAACGGCCCGGTCACTGAACCGGAAAAGGCTTTTGCCCCGGTTTATGCCTAAAAAAATCCCCCCTTTTTAGAAAAAGGGGGGATTTTTTATATTGGCTCTCCGGCACTGCCATTAAGTTAAGCCCCGTAGGAGCGGGCCTTTAGGCCGCGATGGGTGTTTGGTCGCGGGCTAAAGCCCGTTCCCACATCCGAAGTTCTTTGTATCCAAGGACATGAAACGACGGGTTGCCATGAAAGGGCCATAGGGCGGATACAGGGATGTGATCCGCCGAATGCGAACACACCAACATTCGGCGGAACCCGTCCATGGTTCCGCCCTACGGTCCTAGCAACTTGACACTACATAACGTATGTGCTACGATCCGATTGCAGTCAGTGGCGGTAGGAGCGCCCCACGTTAAAAACTGAAGACTCCAATCTGAAAGATTGTGGCGGTAAGAGCACCCCACGTTAAAAACTGAAGACTCCAATCTGAATGGACTGCCTTGAAACCCCCTTAAGTGGGGGTTTTTCGTTTCTTCTATAAGAACATTATGCGCCTCAAGAAACTTACCGATGCGTTCTACCGGGAAAACACACATCTCATTGAAGCCCTAGACCTAGTAAAGGGTAGCTGGATTAAGGGAAAAACCCGAGGATACGGGATCGTTGTCATAACTTTTAACGGGTTGAGGTTCGGTGTACCGTTAAGATCAAACATAAATCACGATGCCGCATACCTTACTGTGCGAACTAGCCGATATAACCCATCAAATAAAGGTTTGGATTTTTCAAAAGCACTACTAATTAAAACTGAATCGTATATTTCAGCGGACAATTTTTCCATACCCAACTCAGAACACGATAAACTAAAAGGTAAAGAGCATTTTATAACGAGCCGTTTTGAGAAATATGTAGAGAAGTATGTGGCGGCTGTTTCAAACGGAGATAAAAACGTCTTAGGGTCGAGGGAGTATGTGTTTACAACATTACAAAATTATCATACTGAATTGGGCATACGATCACCATCCTCTGTGCCAATATGAACTGAGACACCTACCCCTCGGAAATTGGCTCAAGTGCGCAGGGCCGTAGGGCGGATACAGGGATGTGATCCGCCGAATGCGAACACACCAACAACATTCGGCGGAACCCGTCCATGGTTCCGCCCTACGGTCCTACATCACTGCTAGAGGTTTGACGGAAAGTGGGGTAAGATAAGAATCAGTAACCACTGCGCACCCCATAGGAACGCCCATGTCCGTCATCGCCTTCGACACCCTTAAATATGCCAAGCGCCTGAAGGATTCGGGTGTACCCGACAAACAGGCCGAAGCCGAAGCGGAAGCGCTCGCCGAAGTCCTCGAAGTCAATCTTAAAGACTTGGCCACCAAGGAAGACCTGCGCCGCGACCTGCGCGAGTTAGAACAGCGCATGATAATCAAGCTCGGCGGCATGATGATGGCGGCCATCGCCATCGTCGCCACGCTGGTGAAACTGCTTTGAATCCCTGCTAACAAATTTACGGGGGCGGTCAACTTCTAGAAGGGCCGGAGGGTCGCCAAACAATTGTCAAATTCCGTGGGCATCCAAAAAGCAATAGTGCATAGATACGTTTGCAAATTGGCCTTCGTCATTATTTTTGAATATAGGGCTGACTGACGGTCCAATACGAAAAACCCCCAAACTGTCTTCTGGTGCTTTTTCATCCTGCAAAATCCGGAAGTCATCCACATGCGTATGACCGCCAAAACCTGCCGTGATAATCGGCGCGTAAATCCTCATTAGATCAATCAAACGCTTAGTGTAAGAATCTTTCCACTGACCGTCGTATTTATTTTCAGACAGCGTATTATAGGTATTGTCACCTGGGGGGATGTGGGTGATAATCCATAAATTGAAAATCCTTTTTGATAAATGCGTCCAGATTGGCCTTCGGCGGTGCTAGGGACTTGAATGTCTGATTGAAATCATGGCGCAAAAAATCGCCTGTAAAAACGATAAAGTCCAATTGTCGGCCTTCTTCCGTCCTTTCCGCCATGTCGGCCAAAAATGATTTCAACAGGTTATAGTTTGAATCGCTTCCTACAGTTCCGTAGCCTTTGATTGTGGAAGTTTCAAAAATGCCCTCCCAGTCAGACGCTTCTTTGTTGATCAACTGTACAAGAAGAGTTGGATCGTAAAACGGGTCGAAGTGGATATCCGAGACATGGGCTATGTTTCCCGTCTCATTTGAAGTTGCCGCTTGCTTTATCGACGGCACGGGGTAGATATCCGATAGTTGCACTATGGTTTCCAGCCTGCCCGGTGTTGCCAGTTGCGCTGGGTTCATGCCGCAGCCAGTGGGTATCAACCACAACAGTGCTAGAATAGAAACCTTGATCAAAAATGACAGCATCCAGTTAATAGACCATCGTTGCTCGACCAAGCTGGCCGCGGCTGATTTACGCCACACCGCGCCTAACAAACCGGCCAAGCACAACCAACCCGGAAAACTCAACAAAAAAAAGGACTGACCGAAGTCAGTCCCTCTCAAATTGAATGCCGATTATACGATACCAAGCAGTAAATTCGTCATAAAGCGGCCCGTCAAAAAAAATCAAGCAGTCGCATTTGATCCATTCTTGCGCCTTGAGAAACCGAACACGCCAGCCAGCGCCGGTGCAACAAAGAAAATAGCGGCGGGAAGTGGGACTGCGGCCAAGCTGCTTATCGTAATGGCATCTGCAAATCCCCCGTTATTAAGTAGTTTGACATTGCTGTCTACGATAGATACATTGAATGACGCAGCGGTCGCTAGAAAGGGTATATGGACTAGTACTGAATGCCCATTGACAATTTCACTAACAATTTTATACCCGTTTAACGTACCTTCGCCGTTCACTTCAAAGTCAGCACCGTTTTGACCTAGCTTATACGTTCCGTTTGAACCTGGATACGTAACGTTAGAATCCAAGTTATTTAAGATAAAGCTGAAAACCTCGCTATTGTTCTGGGCCGTCCACGTCAAGATGCCTAATGGCGGGATTGTTGCCACGACCTGATTGAGAATGTTACTAGTGGAACTTTGATTTAGAACGTTGAAAAGGAAATTCTTAGCAGGCGAAACAGGGGCAGGGGAAGTGACAGGGATCCCAGAAACGTTGAAATTAGTGTAAAAACTCCCCGTATTGACGGACTGGGTGGCCTGAGCCATCTGTACTGCGCTTTGCTGATTCGACGCAGCAGAACCCAATACCGTACCCACTTTATAGGCGGGTCCGTTAAAAACCACACTCACAGGGACTGTTGCCACCTCAGCTAGCTTCTGTGCTGAAGTCCCTGTATTAGTGACACCACTCGGCAGGGTGCCAAGCACTTTATTAGCGTTGTTGACAAGCTCCACAGTGCCAGCGAAATTCATCGAACCATAAATGTAGCCAAGATTACTGGCTGCCTGTGCTGTCGGGCTTGCAGCATACATAGCACAGACCATTGAAGCACCCAAGAAGTGGATTTTGCTGGTGCTTAGACCTTGAAATTTCATATTAAACTCCTAGTGTTGTAGGTTTTGGAACAGCTTCATTTAATTAGACAAAGCATTCAGTAATTTGTGTCTCTAGTTTCTATGCAAATCACCTTAGGGATTATAGAGTAGTTGACCAAAACATGTCAAGCACAATCACCAAGCGTTTTACTAAAAGATTTGTGATGTCAATTGGGCGCTAAGCCGTCCTTAAGCTGGCTCCGTTATCTATCCCGCGCTGACAAAGACTCACTCCCAACTCACCCAAAAATTACATCACTAAATATAATGCAATAATCAAGCCGGAATCCTTTATAAATATATTGGAATCGAGTCAAGCACGGGCTGCATAGGACGGGTGAGGGAAAAAGTGGCGGGGGCGAGTCGTGAATAGGCCCATCGCGATGGAAATTGAACCTAGTTTTTCATTATGCATTGCAATTTGCGAATCAAAATGCAAATAGCTCCAGCGAAACAATGTGCTCCGGGGTTTGCAACCCCGTCGCTTACGTATTTTTTTGAAGCCCCTGCATCCACAGTAGACAAGACATTTTGGACGGGCTGGCATTCCCGTCCGGCTTTATCACTAGCTGATGTTATGCACGGGTGTTGATAGAGGCATAGAATGCAGCATACGCGTTGCGCTGTTGCATCCATGCCTACAAAACCACAAAATGTTAAAGACGGGATTAACAATTGCGTCAGGCTGCTTGATGATGGGTTTTTTATCTGAATTTTGTAGTGCTTTACCTTATAATGTAGTGATTGAAAAACCGGACTCCTTAAAAAAATGCTGACCCTTGAATTTTTTTTTTTGGCTATGCCTAGCCTGCATTGCATATACCTATGCCTTGTATCCGTTGACCATGGCGCTGGCCGCCCGACGGGCAAACTTCGCACCCCGGGCTGGGAGACGGTTTGCCGGTTCGGTCAGCATTTTGATTCCTGCCTATAATGAAGAGTCTTACATCGTTCGCCGAATTGATGAATTCACCGGTTTATTGGCTGCAAACGGGCTGGACGGCGAAATCATTGTCATTTCCGACGGTTCGACGGATCACACAGCCGCCCTGGCAAGGGAGCACGCCAGCCAATCCGTGAAGGTTCTGGACTTGCAGCAGAATGTCGGTAAGGCGGAAGCGCTTAGCTATGCCAGGGAAGTCGCGCGGGGCGATGTGATTGTGTTGGCGGACGCGCGCCAGCACTGGGCTCCGGACGCGTTGGAAAAACTGTTGGAAAATTTCACCAACCCGGAAGTTGGCGGAGCCAGCGGGGAGCTGGTCATTGACAGCGGGTCGGGCACGTTGTCGGGGGTCGGACTCTATTGGAAATATGAAAAATGGATCAGGCAAAACGAGAGTGCCTACCACTCGACGGTCGGCGTGACTGGAGCGATTAGCGCAGTGCGCCGTGAATTATTCCCCATAATTCCTAAAGGGACGGTGCTGGATGATGTCTATTGGCCTATGCAGGTGGTGATGCGGGGCTATCGTGTCGTTCACGACCAACGATCAGTCGCTTATGACCGGCTTCCCGAAAAGACGGGTGACGAATTTAAGCGCAAATTGCGCACACTAACCGGTAATTTCCAGTTGGTGGCACTATTGCCGTCACTATTGCTGCCGTGGCGCAACCCCATCTGGTTCCAATTCATGTCGCACAAGGTCATGCGCTTGGTAGTTCCTTGGGCGCTATTGGCGCTGTTCATCAGCAGTATAGTGTTGCCCCAACCGTTTTATCGTTTGGCATTCGTGGCGCAATTGGCTTTCTACGGCCTTGGATTGATGGGGATTTTGCAAACGGGAAAGTCTCGCCTGCCGCTGGCGTCAACGGCAGGTTCCTTCATCATGCTCAATGCCGCAGCCTTTCTTGCCTTTTGGGCATGGATTCTAGGAAGGGATTCCACTCGTTATTGGCATAAGGCTTCCTATAAGGATAGACAATGATTCGAATTTACCGACATTATATTTCTGGAATTTATCTTGTTGTCTTTGTGATGGAATTGTTGGTGTTTTCCTCGGCATTCTATCTTGGCGACCTTTTGCGAGATTTTAACCGCAATCTAATCTTCTTTATTAGTGACGGGATATGGCTACCCTCGCTGGTCTTTTGTGTGGTGATGCTACTTAGTTCGACAGGAATGGGGCTTTACCAGCGTGCGCATGACATCGGTGACATGGCCCTGCTGTTACGGATTTTTGCGGGCTTCCTGGTCGGCGGGGCGATCCTCGGCGTACTGTTTAATTTCTTTCCTCAGCTTTTCCCTTGGCATCGCGTCGCCCCTTATGCCATGGTTGTTTCTTTGGCGGGAATTTTGGTTTCGCGCTTCTTGTTTTTCAAATCGGTCGATAGGGAGTCCATTAGACGTCGCATATTGGTCTTAGGTGCAGGCAACCATGGCCTTATGATCCAGAAATTCGAAAGCAGGAACCTTCCAAGGGCATTCAAAGTGATCGGTTACCTTTGTATGGGCAACGAACCCATACTAGTCGAGCCGGAAAATATCCTGGCATTGGACAAAAATTTGTTGGCGATTGCCGATGATGAAGATATTGACGAAATCGTCATCGCACCGGACGACCGCCGTGGCAACATTAATTTTGGAGCTATCCTTGACTGCAAAATCGCAGGCTATCATGTAGTCGATTTACTTTCGTTTTTCGAGCGGGAGGCCGGCTTGCTTCCGGTAAATATCCTACAACCCGGCTGGCTGGTCTATTCCGACGGGTTTCGCCTTGCTGGAATGGCGCAGGTTTTCAAGCGTTGGTTCGATGTCTTCGCAAGCCTTACATTATTGATTGTCACTTGGCCGTTTTTTTTGTTGACAACCTTAGCGATTATTATCGAAAGCGGTTGGGGGGCACCCGTGTTGTACCGGCAGGTTAGGGTTGGGTTGAACGGGCAACCGTTCAGCGTCATCAAATTCCGCAGCATGCGCACAGATGCCGAAAAAGACGGTAAGGCCCGATGGGCACAGGTAAACGACGACCGCATCACGCGAGTCGGGAAGTTCATACGCAAAGTTCGGATTGACGAGTTGCCGCAACTCTATAATGTGTTGAAGGGCGAAATGAGTTTTGTCGGTCCACGACCGGAACGCCCCGAATTTGTGTCCAGTTTTTCGGAAACGATACCTTTCTATGCAGAACGCCACCGGGTAAAGCCAGGCATCACCGGTTGGGCCCAGTTGTGCTACCCCTATGGTTCAAGTTATGAAGATGCCATCGAAAAATTGCAGTACGATCTTTATTACATAAAAAACTATAGTAGCTTCCTTGACTTGCTGATTATGCTACAGACTGTTGAAGTGGTGTTGTGGGGGAAGGGGATGTAATTACACAAAAATTCGCTCAAAGCCGCCGTTGCCTGCCTGCTCTGCTCCACATATTGCCAAAGCCAGTGATCGCCCAGCACATACAGGCGATCTCGACGGCAAGGTAGTAACCATCACTACCGCTTTTACGTTGCGTCGTTGCGCCGTTGCGTGAGAAAAAATCTTTGCCTGACTGCACAATCAAGCGGTGCGGCGAGGAAGCAAAAAGAAGGTCTCACGCAACGGCGCAACGACGCAACGTTAAGAGCAAGTCATTATGTTTGGGTGAGACCGCTCTTTGCAAAGCGGGTTTATACCAACACCCGCTCAATGCCGCCGTTGCCAGCCCGTTCCACATATTGCCGCAGCCAGTCTTCGCCCAGCACATGTTTGGCTATTTCGACGACTACATAGTCGGCATCCAACTGATCCACGTCATCCTTGTAGCGCTGCAGACCCTGAAGGCAGGACGGGCAGGAAGTCAGCACCTTGAGTGGCCCACCATAGCCGTCGCCACGCAGCTTGCCTGCGTCCAGTTTTAATTCTTCTTCCTTGCGGAAGCGTACTTGAGTGGAAATGTCCGGGCGGCCTATCGCCAACGTGCCTGACTCGCCGCAGCAGCGTTCAGACTTGCCGACTTTGCTACCGTCGGCGGTGCCGATCAGGGCGTTCACGGTCTTCATCGGGTCTTGCAGCTTCATCGGGCTATGGCAAGGGTCATGGTAGAGATAGCGTGTGCCGGTGACACCTTCTAGTTTCACACCTTTTTCCAATAGGTATTCGTGAATATCAATTAAACGGCAACCAGGGAAAATTTTGCCGAATTCATAATCGACGAGTTGGTCCATGCAGGTGCCGCAACTGACGACCACGGTCTTGATGTCCAGGTAGTTGAGTGTGTTGGCGACACGGTGGAACAGTACACGGTTGTCGGTGGTGATCTTCTCCGCCCTATCGAACTGGCCGGAGGCGCGCTGGGGAAAGCCGCAGCACAGATACCCTGGGGGCAGCACAGTCTGCACACCGATTTCATAGAGCATGGCCTGGGTGGCAAGGCCGACTTGTGAAAACAGGCGTTCGGAGCCGCAACCGGGGAAGTAGAAAACCGCCTCGGAATCCACTTGAGTTTTGCGTGGGTCGCGGATTACTGGGACGATCTGATTGTCTTCAATGTCAAGCAAAGCCCTTGCGGTCTTATTGGGTAGCTTTGACGGCATCTTTTTATTGACGAAATGGATGACTTGCTCTGTCATCGGCGGCTTGCCCAAGCTTGCGGGGGGCTGGGCGGTCTGCGCCCGGCCCCAGCGGCTTAACAGGGTGGCACCCAAGCGCTGGCCCTTGTAGCCCCAGTCTATCATCACTTTGCGCATCGCTTTGACCGTCCTCGGGTCGCTGATGTTCAAAAAAGCCATCGCGGCGGCTTTGGCCGGGTTGAAGCTCTGTTTTCCCATCTTGCGCAGCAGGTTACGCATATTCATCGACACATTGCCAAAATCGATGTCCACCGGGCAGGGGCTGTAGCAGCGGTGGCAGACCGTGCAATGGTCGGCTACGTCTTCGAACTCTTTCCAATGGGTGATCGACACGCCCCGCCGAGTCTGCTCTTCATACAGAAACGCTTCGATCAGCAGCGAAGTGGCGAGTATTTTATTGCGCGGCGAATAGGGCAGGTTGGCTCTAGGCACATGGGTGGAGCAGACCGGCTTGCATTTGCCGCAGCGCAGGCAATCTTTGACCGAGTCGGCTATCGCGCCGATGTCACTTTGCTGCATGATGATCGACTCAAAGCCCATCAGGCTGAACGACGGTGTATAAGCGCCGGTAAGGCCGGAACCCGGCATCAGCTTGCCTTGATTGAAGCGGCCCTCGGGATCGACTAGGGCTTTGTAGGCATGGAAAGGCGCGACTTCTTGCGCTGTGAGGAATTCGTATTTGGTGATGCCAATGCCATGCTCGCCGGAAATGACCCCCCCTAGCGAGCGGGCCAGTGCCATGATGCGGACGACTGCCGCGTTAGCCTCCTGTAGCATTTCGTAGTGGTCGGAGTTGACCGGCAAGTTGGTGTGCACATTGCCGTCGCCCGCATGCATGTGCAGAGCCACGAATACCCGTCCGCGCAATATTTCCTTATGGATGGCCTTGATCCGCTCGGTGACGGGACGGAAATTATCGCCGGCGAAAACTTCCTGCAACGGTGCTTGCAGTTCCAGCTTCCAAGACACGCGTAGCGAATGGTCTTGAAGCCTGTGGAACAGTGTGGGGTTCTCTGCGCGGTTGACTAATCCCCCCGCCGCAATGCCAAGCAAGGCAAACATCCCCTCCGCCTCGGCCAGGGGCAGGTCCAAATGGTCAAGGAGCCATTGCCATCGGGTTCGGACGTGGGCTATCGTCTCCACGGCGCGGGCGCGGCGGTCATCAATCAACTCGGCTTGGTCTACGCTGTACTCGTAGTCCCTCATCGGTAGGTCGCCCGAGATGAAATCGGTCAGGGCATCACATAGGCGCAGCTTGTTGCGCAGTGACAATTCAATGTTAATGCGCTCGATGCCATCGCAATAATCACCCATGCGCGGCAGCGGGATCACCACGTCCTCATTGATCTTGAAGGCGTTGGTATGCTTAGCGATGGCCGCCGTGCGGGACCGGTCCAGCCAAAACCGTTTCCGCGTCTCCGCACTGACGGCAATAAAGCCCTCGGCCCCGCGGGCGTTGCATAAACGCACCACTTCGGCGACGGCCTGGGCCACGGCGTTTTCGTCGTCGCCGACCACATCGCCGAACAACACCATCTTCGGCCGGCCATGGTGCTTGGCCTTGGTGGCATAGCCGACAGCTTTCACATAGCGCTCGTCCAGATGTTCCAAACCTGCGAGCATGACGCGGCGACTGCCGATTTTAGGCAGGCTCTCCAGATAATCCCGCACCTCGACTATAGCCGGCACCGCTTCACGCACCTGGCCGAAGAACTCTAGGCAGAACGTCCGCGTATGCGGCGGAAGTTGGTGCAATATCCAGCGGGCCGATGTGATGATGCCGTCGCAACCTTCCTTTTGGATGCCGGGTAATCCGCCTAAGAATTTATCGGTCACGTCTTTCCCTAAGCCGGTTTTGCGGAATGTTTCGCCACGCAGCGTCAAGGTTTCCTCGCCTATTGCCGTTTTGCCGTCGGCGGCAAAACGCCTTAAGCGGAAACAGACTTCTTCCTGTTCGTGTATCTTGCCCAGGTTGTGATTGAGCCGTTCGACCTCCAGCCAGTTGCCGTCCGGGGTGACCATGCGCCAGGAAGCCAAGTTATCCAAGGCCGTGCCCCACAACACGGCTTTCTTGCCGCCCGCATTCATCGCCACATTACCGCCTATGCAGGAAGCGTCTGCCGAAGTCGGGTCGCAGGCAAACACCAACCCGGCAGTCTCTGCCGTTTCCATTACCCGACGGGTGACGACGCCTGCGCCCGTGAAAATTGTGGCACAGGCACTGTCTACACCGGGCAACGCTGTCTGGTGATCAATCTTGCCGGTTTCCAATAGTTTTTCCGTGTTGATGACGGCAGACAGGGGCGAGAGCGGCACGGCCCCGCCAGTGTAGCCGGTGCCGCCGCCCCTAGGGATGATGGTCAGGCCCAATTCGATACAGTCGCGCACCAAATGCCCCACCTCTTCCTCCGTGTTGGGGTAAAGCACGACGAAGGGATATTCCACACGCCAGTCGGTGGCATCGGTGACATGGGCGGCGCGGGCGAAGCCGTCGAAGCTGATATTATCCTTGCGGGTGTGGCGGGACAGCAAGGCAAGCGACCGGCGGCGCAGTTCGCGGGTGTGTTCGAAATGTGCCTCGAAGGCATCCACCGCTTGATGCGCCGCCTGGATCAGCAAGGCCACCCGGGCTGCCCGCTCGGGTCGTGAGTTAGCCAATTCTAACCGACGAACCTCCATCTGACGCAGGCGGTGGCGCAAGGCTTCCAGCAATGCCTGGCGGCGGCCACGATTGTCGAGCAAATCGTCTTCCAAATAAGGATTGCGCTGCACCACCCAAATGTCACCCAACACCTCAAAGAGCATGCGGGCGGAGCGACCGGTAACCCGCTCGCCGCGCAAGGCATCCAAAATGCCCCAGTTCTCCTTGCCGACCAGACGGATGACAATCTCGCGGTCGGAAAAGGACGTGTAATTATAAGGGATCTCGCGTAGGCGGATGAGGCTGGAGTTTGTGGAGCTTACTTGCGGCGTTTTAGACATGGGATGCCTTGGAATGCGGGGGGTTGGCGTTGCTGAATCAGCAGGGAAGTTAACATTGTACCGTATTATGAGAAAGGCAAAAGAAGGTCTCACGCAACGGCGCAACGACGCAACGTAAAAGCGCAAGTACCGTAGATCGGGCAACAGCTTCACCGTTGCCCGACATTCGAACGTCGGGCGCAACGCAAAAATACGCGCCCGACCTACACGAGTTCGGCTACTTGACCGGCGTTCCTGAAATTTCCTTCAACAGACTCCGCGCCTGTTCGATGCCGACAAAATCGCCTTGTTTCTTGGCGAGTTCCAGTGCGCGTTCCAATTCAGCCTTGGCCGATGCCCGGTCAGATGCCTGGAAGTAGGCCGTGCCGAGATGGTAGCGGAAAACGGCGACTTCGGGGGCAGCGGCAATCACCTTCTTTAGTGCTGGGATGGCTTTTTTGTCCTTGTCTCCGGTCCTCACCGCCACCCAAGCGTAGGTATCCAAAAGGTTCGGATTGGAAGACTGGGCAAACGCTCCGACCAATCGGGTTGCCTGTTGCAGGCTTTCCTTGTCCGAGCGGTAGTCGGCCAACACGGAAGCCAGGTTGTTGATGGCCAGTTCGAGCTTGGGTTGCTTTTGCAGTATCCGCTGATACAAGGCAATGGCAGGTTCGGCATCTTTCACACGTTCATAAACCTGCGCCAAACCCACCATTAACTGGACATCATCCGGCAACTCGGCCAAGCCCTTGCGAAAAACTTTGATTTCCTCGTCTGGCTTGTCTTGAGCCTGATATATCCCGGCTAAGATTTGGTAAGTCTGTACTGATTTCGGGGCGATGCGCAGGGCGTTCTGCAAAACCTTGACCGCGTCGCCCCATTCCTTGTCCGCTGCGTGGGCGTAAGCCAGTACAAGGGAGGCTTCGCTGACGTTGGGGTTTTTCTCAATGAAACCCCTAAGGTAGGATTTGAGTTGGACGCGTTCACCCTTGGCATTATAAGCCTGGGCAAGACCGCGGATGGCCTCGGGAAAATCCGCCCGCTCTTGCAGCGCTGCCTGGAATTGTTTAACGGCATCCGTATAATTGCCTTGGGCAGAATAAATCTCCCCGCTCAAATAATGGCCGCTCGGCGACCGTTTAGTTTGCCGACCAATTTGGGTGGCCAGTGCCTGGGCACCCCCCCAGTCTTTTTTCAACGCCTTCACTTGAGTCAGCATTTGCAAAGCAGTTGGCTCTTGAGGGTTGGGCTTTAGCGCGGCATTGAGAACTTCTTCCGCACGATCCAACTCCCGCCCCATGATCAGCTTGGCCGCCACCGGCAGGGCTGCTTCCAAGTTGCCGGGGTTGATTTCGAGGGCTTGGCGCAAGGTATTTTCTGCAATATCGGAGTTGCCATTCCGCTGGTAAGCCTTCGCCAATAAAACCAAAACTTTGTCATTTTTGGAGTTGGCGGCGAGGGCGATGCGCAAATCCGCAATGGCAGCGTCGGTCTCGTTTTTGTCCAGGCGCATGATCGCCCGCAGCAGCAAGGCATCAGGATTGTTGGCATCGGCGGCAATGACTTCTTCAATCAGAGCCTGGGCCGTTTTGCCGTCTTTCTGCAACAACGCGACCTTGGCTAGTTCCACCCTAGCGGTCAATCCGCCACGCCCTTTATCATCTATATCGATGATTCGTTTTAACACCGCCTGCGCTTCGTCGTAGCGTTGCCGACTGGCATAAAAACCGGCCAAGTTTGTAAGGATAGGGATATCATTGGGGTTTTCCGCGGCGAATTTAGCTAGGGTCTTTTCAGCCTCGGATTCGTCCCGGTGACCGATGAAACCGACTAGAGCCAGTTTGGCATCCGTGTCAGTGGGAAACTTGTCAATAATCCCGTGCAAGACCGCTTCAGCTTGCTCCGTCCGCCCGATTTTCATCAATAGCTGGACGAGTCCATAGTTGAGTTCTTTTTTGTTGGGATACTGTTCGATCAGGGCATGATAGCCCCCGATGGCGGCGTCATAATCTTTGCCGTTCACTTCAACTTGGATTTTCAGCAGCGGCAGGCCTATTTCTTGAGAGTGGAGCCCAATGGCCCGATCCAAGGTAGCCAGCGATTCGGCATGGTTGCCATCCGCCAAATACAGCGAGGAAAGGATCACGGCAGTGTCGTAATTGGATGGGTCCTTATCCATGGCTTGTCTTGCCACATCAATCCCTTCGGCCTTTTTGCCTTGGGCAAACAGGACATCGCCACGCAACGCCAGTGTAAGGGCGTCCCCAGGCTTCAATTTTTCAAGTGCGTCTGCCTCGGCAGATGCCTTGTCGAGTTGACGCGCCGCCAGATACGCCAATCCCAACTTAAAATGGGCATCAACATGATTTTTGTCTAAATTGACGGCTTCCAGCAAGTTGCCAAACATGCCCTTCCAATCCTGCTTCTTTTCAGCAAGCAGGGCGACACGATAGTAAGCATCGGCCAGCTTCGGATTGCGCTGAATGGCGTTCTTGAATTGCACTAGCGCCTGGTCGGTTTTGCCTTGTTCAAACAAGGCTTTGCCTTCCTGCAAATAACGTTGCGCAGACTCTTCTTTAGAGGTGCAGGCGCTTTGCAACGTGGGCAATATGACTAATAAGCCAATTAAGGCGGCATTTTTATAACAGAACATTTCACTATCAAACACAGATTATTGTTGCCAAGGTCATTTAAAAATAATTAAAGAAACCGTTCGATTTTACCATACTAACCTTTGGATCATTCATCAATCGTTCAGCCTGCAGCAATTCTCGGTTTGGCAAAGATTAGTAAGGGCGGGTTTGGAACCCGCCCCTACGCAGGGAATTTAACTCCAAATTATCAATGCATTATAAACAGGATATGGAATGTTAATTCGTAGGGGCGGGTTCCAAACCCGCCCGGTTTTGTTCAAACTGAGAATTGCTGTTCAGCCTGTCTGCACCGCCTAATCCTGCAATCACCTTATGCGGATTTACACACGATTCATGCCATCACCTTTTCCGCTAGTGCAAAGACATTGAAAAGGTGTGCGTTTAAAAGTGATGCACACGAATCGTCCGGCTTTTGAAAATACGCTTGGAGTGCAAGGCTTGCCTTGCCTGCATACGCCATCGCAAGGCAAGCCTTGCACTCCCGCATCAATTTTAATCGCACCCAGTGGAAAAGTGCCGGTTGTGTGATGTACTGGTAACTTCTGATAGATTAAACCTCTTTGCGATTTGCAATGCGATTTTCATTTTGCAAATTGTTTTCGCCAAAATGAGAATTGCTGGTGTATCGCCCACCGTGATGCCGTTACCCCTCGGTGTGCTATAATCTTGTCTAAATTACGCCCGTTTCACTCGAACAATAGATAAAAATGTAGGATGTGCCGAGGCACGAGGCGCATCATCGCCTTTCCGAGATGGACCACCGGAGCCTAGGCTCCATGGACGATAGGGTATTGCATTCAATTCATTTTGAGGTTTAAACTGATGGACAATCAAAGGGTACTTTGGCGATTTAGCAAAAACGTATGGGTTTTGGGCGGTATCGCCTTGGTGCTTTCAATCTTCAGTTATTCCGCTAGCCTGGCTAATTTAATCCTGCGCTGGAACACCCAGGAGGAGTACAGCCACGGTTATCTCATCCCTTTGGTCTCATTGTTTTTTTTATGGGAACAAAGGGCAAATTTTAAAGAGAAACAATTCCAGCCCTCTTGGCTAGGCTTGGCCGTTTTGGCGGTTGCACTGCTGTTGTTCATCGTGGGAGACATTACGGCGTTATATTATCTTGGACAATTTTCGTTTATTTTGCTCTTTCTTGGGTTTTCACTGACGCTGCTGGGCACACAGGGAACTAGGCTAACCCTCGTTCCAATTGGCCTTCTGGTGTTCGCCATCCCTCTTCCAGAGTTTATTGCGGCGACGCTGACTGCCAAGCTACAACTTATTTCATCCACGCTGGGGGTTGAATTCATCAGGCTATTCAACATACCGGTGTTCCGCGAGGGCAATTTGATTGATTTGGGTTCCTATAAGCTAGAAGTTGCCGAAGCTTGCAGCGGTTTGACGTACCTTTATCCACTGCTTTGGTTTGGTTGTATTTTTGCCTACATGTACAGAACCACGGCGTGGAAAAGAATCCTTGTCATCATTTCCACAATTCCTATCGCCATCCTCCTCAACAGTATCCGCATCGGTGTCACAGGCATATTAGTCAACCACTTTGGCAATGCAATGGCTGAGGGTTTTCTTCATGCCTTCGAGGGTTGGATCGTGTTCATGGTCTGCGTGGTCATTCTACTTGCCGTCGTTTGGTCATTGACATTGGTGGGATCGGACAGGCGACCATTCAGCGAGGTTTTCGGGGTGTATCTACCGACCGCCGATACCGGGCATAAAAACCAGGCATTTCAGGTACGGCCCTGGTCCAAGCCATTTCTCGCTGCCATGTTAGTCGTCGCTTCGACAGCCGTGATTGCAGGGCTAGTTAGTGAACGGCCAGAATCCAAGCCAGTGCGCGCTTCATTATCCACCTTCCCTATGAGCCTAGGTTCATGGCACGGAGAAACCTCCAAATTGGGACAAGATGTCCTAGGCGTATTGAAATTGGACGATTATGTTCTGGCCGACTTCAGGCGTGGAACCGAGGCACCGGTGAGTTTCTATGCCGCCTATTACGGCTCCCAACGCAAAGGCGCCGCCCCGCACTCGCCGCAAGTGTGCTTGCCGGGAGGGGGGTGGCAGGTTGCCGATTCAACCCAACGCAACTTTTCCATCGCGTCGCAAATTGGAGGCGACGTTGCCTACAACCGAACCGTCATACGCAATGGCGAGTCCAAGCAATTGGTTTATTACTGGTATCAGGAGCGGGGCAAGGGGATCGCCAGCGAGTACTGGGCAAAGTGGTATCTACTGCGTGACGCTTTGTTGATGAACCGGTCGGACGGGGCGCTAATCCGCCTAGTCACTCCTCTGGCTGGCGGGGAACAAGAGGAGTCTGCCGATAAAAGGCTAACCGCGTTTGTAGAGGCGGTCCTGCCTGTATTGCCGCAGTATGTGCCTAATTAAACCAATCGTTCAAGTTCGGCCACAATAGCTCCCCGGTGTGCCTATCCCATTTCTGGCTGGTTCCCAAGCTCCATCTCTTGTCGTTATACACAAGTGCCGAAAAGCCAGAAAACACCGTCATATCGGCATGGATGCCGATATCCAGGCCATGGACGGTAACCAGACGACTGTGCAAGTGCTTGATTCAGGCGACTTGCCAAGACTTAGGTGATATCCAATAAAGAACATCCCATCCAAAAGCCAAGCTGGTGCTTGGCGTTCCCATTGGGAGCGCCAAGCACCAGCTTGGCGAGCTGATTTGCGGAGGCATTGTTCGTGATTTTCGAGGACAATTCATTTCAATTTTGGTGGATTTATTATTAGAAATCACCTTAGTATCCTGTCCGTGGATACAAGGGCATCTGTTGTGTCCCACAGCTTGCCATCCTTGAACGCTGGATTTCGGCATCCATGCCGAAATGACGGGCTTCGATCCACTTGTGTATAACGGCGAGAGCAGGAGCTTGGGAACAAGCAACCCCCCCTTTGCAAAAGGGGGCAGGGGGATTTAAAAAGACGCAATCATAGGGTGACCAACAATCTCTCAAGTTCGGCGACGATCCTTTCCCCCGTGTGCCCATCCCATTTTTCGGGGATGGCCCCCTTCTTCCATTCACCGGCAAACAGGCGATCTAGTGCGGGTTGCAGATGAGCCGGGTCGGTCCCGATCAATTCATTGGTGCCGATGCTCACCGTCTCCGGGCGCTCGGTGGTGTCCCGCAAGGTCAGGCAGGGTACGCCCATCACCGTGGTTTCCTCGGTGATCCCCCCGGAGTCTGTAATGACAGCCTTGGCATTCTTGACTAAATAATTGAATTCCAGATAAGGCTGAGGCTCGACCAAACGCAAGCTTTCCGGCAGGCCGTTTAAGTCTTGCAGTGTTTTGGCGGTACGCGGGTGCACCGGGAACACCACCGGCAGGCCCCGTGTCCCTGAACCAATGGCGGCAAGCAATTGCACAAACGTCTCTGTGCCATCCACATTGGCCGGGCGGTGCAGTGTCGTCACAAAATATTCCCCTGCTTGCAAACCCAATTCATCCCAAAATGTGGGCGGCTTTAGGCGATCCATGTTCGCTAGCAGCGTGTCGATCATCGTATTGCCAACGAAGAAGATACGATCTTCCCCGACCCCAGCATGGCGCAAGTTCTGGTTGGCCGCCTCGCTGGTGGTGAAGAACCAGTTGGTGATCGAGTCCGTCACCATGCGGTTGATTTCTTCCGGCATAGCCCAATCGCCGGAGCGGATACCTGCTTCCACATGGGCCACCGGCACACAGAGCTTCTGGGCAGCGATGGCGCAGGCCATGGTGGAGGTTACATCGCCCACGACCAGGCATAGATCGCTGCGAGCCTCCAGCAACAAACGCTCGTAGCCGGTCATGATGGCCGCTGCCTGCCCAGCTTGGGTGCCAGAACCTACTTCTAGGTTCACATGCGGTTCGGGAATGCCCAGTTGCGCGAAGAAATCGCCCGACATCCGGGCATCGTAATGCTGCCCGGTATGCACTAGTCGGTAGTGCAACGGCCCACCTGCCGCCTGACGGGCTTCCAACGCACGGATGATGGGCGCGATCTTCATGAAATTAGGGCGTGCCCCGGCAATGATATCGATGGTGTTTGTCATAAAAATTTCTTATCCATAAAGCATTCTATCCCTGTATGATAACACGCTATGGCAACTGGTGGCTGGGTAGCTCACCACCTATCAGTATTAGCTCGTTCCCAAGCTCCAGCTTCACTGCCATTAAGTTAAGCCCCGTAGGAGAGGGTCTTTAGGCCGCGATGGGTGTCTGGTCGAAGGCTAAAGCCCACTCCTACATCGCGATGTGCCGCTAACTTAATGATAGTGAAGCTCCAGCTTGGGAACGCGGTCTTTGAAGCTCCTGCTTCCCGAGGAACGGTCAATGAACAAGCAGGAGCTTGATTGGCAAGGGTTCCCAAGCTGGAGCTTGGGAACCAGCCAAAATATAAGCTCGTCATTTCGGCAGGGATGCCGAAATCCAGCGTCCATGGATGGCAAACAATTTGATTATGATGGGCTTATATTCCGTTGGCTTGTTCCCGTCCTTGGCCTGAATTTCGGCATCCCTACCGAAATGACGGGGCTTTGAGCCAAACTGAGAATTGCCGATGAAAAGAATAAAGCAGAGAATTGCAGCCATTTCGACTATAATCTTGAATTCAATTAAAGCATGAACCGATTTTTCTCGAAGCGTATGAAACCTTTTCTCTATGGACTTAGATTCTTGGCGTTTCTTCTTGGTTGCACATTTTTGCTGTCGTGCCAGTGGCTAGGCTTGGCAAAAGACCAGACCAAGAACCCTGCCGGTATCCAAACCAAGGCCGTGGCAGCAGAAGTGTACCGCCTTAACCCTGGCGACAAGCTGGAAATCACGGTTTGGCACGAAGACAATTTGAAATCGGAGGTGGTGGTCCTGCCAGATGGAACCATCTCTTTTCCCTTGGTCGGGCATGTTCCTGCCGCTGGCAAAACGAACGAAGAGTTGGTTGCTTTGCTAAAGGAACGTTTGGGTAAGTTCGTCCCCGGCCCGGAAATTAACATCCGTTTGCTTTCCGCTGACGGCAACACCATTTATGTGGTCGGCGAAGTCGGCCATCCGGGCGCAATCAATATGACTAGGCCCACGGATGTAATGCAAGCCTTGGGCATGGCCGGCGGTTTGACACAGTTTGCCAAAAGAAACAGCATTCAGATATTGCGGCGCGATGCCGGGGGCCATGCCAAAAGCATACCCTTCGAGTATGGCGATGTGGAGGGCGGAGACAACATAGAATCGAATATTCTGTTGCAAAGTGGCGACACTATTATTGTGCCTTGAATCGATCAGGTGGGTCAATGCTGCTGAATTAGACCGTCATACCGGCAGGGATTGCCGGTATCCAGAACACAGGGAGGTGAATGTAGTCCGCCCTCCATGGCGACTGGGTTCCGGCAATCCCTGCCGGAACGACGGACAAAACCTTGATTCAGCAGCATTGATGGCTGGGGTGAAGGGAACCAAAAGTCGCTTTAGTTCAGTTTCGCCCTATAAAATTGGCTTGTTTTTCCTAGCCTGCATGGCATTATGCAAAGGTGCAACGGCCTCGGATTGGGGGGATTCTGTTTCGGAATGGTTGGATTTGAAAGCTTCCTTAGTGCAACAACTACAATATAACGACAATATGACGTTGAGTCCCACCCAGCCACAGGCGGTTTTAGGCTATTTCTTGAATCCCAGCCTACAAGCCATCCACACTTCGGAATCGTACAATATTAGTGTTAAAGCGCAGGGCAACATTAAACGCTACGACAATTCACTCTATGACTGTGAGAACTATTCTATTGGCCTGAATAGTCAATATAAAACCCGTCGTAGCGTTTTTAAGATGACCGGAACGTATGGCTCTAGTTGCGCCTATTCCACACAAGCCCAGGAGACAGGGGTTATCATACCCGGCACCCAGTCCACAAATTACAATCTGGCTCCTACTTGGACTTGGCAGTGGACACCGCTTAGCCAACTGACTATGGGTGTCAACTACACAAATAGAAGTTATAGCGGTGGCGCAAGTTCGACAACGGGTGTCAGTTACACTAGTTCCGCCACCCCCACCAGTTACCAAAACTACGACTCCTATACCGTCAATCTGGGTCTAAACCATGCATGGAACCGTGACCTCAGTTTGAACGGGGGATTGTATTTTATGAACAGCCAATACATGGGTAAGAACGCATCGACTCAACAATCGCTTGGCTTGCAGTTGGGGGGGCAATATTCGATCAGTCAACACTGGTCTGCCAACTTCAGTGCAGGCTTAAGGCGGACAGATATCCAATCGAACTCGGTGAGTGCATCCTCTTCGAACACTACGAGCATGAGTCCCTTAGGCAATTTCAGCGTGAGCTATCAAGACCGTTTTAGCTCTTTCTCTACCGGCTATTCAAGCACCATTATGCCGAGTGCCCTAGGCCAAACGCTGCAAAACCAATCTATTTTTGCCAAGTATTCGTATAAGATTACCCCGCATCTTTTACTGAGCATCAATAACGTGGCTTTGCAGAGCGAATCACTCGGTGGTCAATCGACCGCTGGAACCACGGCTAGTTTTGGTCGCGATGCTATCACTAATACAGTGACGTTTGCATGGGATTTTGCGGAAAAATGGCAACTTAAGGGAAGCTATACCTACCGATGGCAGAAAGTGCAAGGAGAAACCTCCGCCGCGTCAAACATGGTGATGCTTTCGCTGAACTATGCCTTGGATGAAATTGAAGAGTTAGAAACTGGTAAGTACAACATCTTTGATAATACAAATGCTAACAGTGGTTCCATCGAGAACCGTGGACAGTGGTTTCAATAAAGCTGTGAAAGGATATTATCCCTTAGACATTGAGAAGTTATGGAAGAAAACGAGAAGACTTTAGCCGAGACTATCAGTGGCTTCCTAAGCATAGTGAAGCGCCACAAATTTTATCTGTTGATACCGTTTGTCACTATCAGCGTTATTTCGTCCGTCATCGCGATGAAGCTGCCTTTGACTTTTTCCTCGAAGGGCACTATTCTCATTGAGCAGCAGCAGGTTCCCCAGAGCATGATCCAGACCACTGTCACCGGATTTGCCGATGAGCGCATCCGGCTTATCCAGCAGCGTGTCATGACTCGGGAAAGCGTCCTTTCAATCATCGACAAATATCACCTCTATCCTAAAGAAAAATCAAAATCGACCCCAAGCGAATTGACACAGAAGTTCCAAGACGATGTTGCCGTAGATCTGATCGCGGCTGATGTGAAAGGTGCCGGTGGAATTAACAAAGCCACCATAGCCTTTACTATTTCTTTCAAGTCCAAGCAAGCTGCCATGGCACAGTCGGTTGCCAACGAGTTGGTCAACCTTTTCCTAGCGGAAAACAGCCGGGTCAGGACCCAACGCGCCACGAAAACGACCGAGTTTTTAAGTGAAGAAGCGGATAGGATTAATCGGGAAATTCAGGCTATGGAAAGCAAGATAGCCGAATTCAAAGAGAAGAACGGAAAAAGCCTGCCAGAACTGTTGGCGTCAAACCTAAACGCAGTCGAGCGGGTAACCGCCGAGTTGCAACAAACGGAGAGCCAAACCAATCTGCTGAAAGACCGTATTGCTTATCTGACGGCGGAACTTCCTAGGGCTAGGCAAACCAATCCCATTGCCCAGCAACCGGGTGTAAAAGCTCCGCCTGGGTTCAGCAAGGAAGAGCAAATCAGGGCATTAAAAGCGGAATATATGCAGTTGTCCAGCCAGTACAATCCTACACACCCGGATGTAATAAGGGTCGAGCGTCAGATCAAATCGTTCGACCCTAGCTTTGCAGGAATGCTGAACACACAGGACGTGACACTTGAACTGGAAAAGACCCGGCAGGAACTGGACACATTGAAAGAGAAATATGGCGAGGACCACCCTGATGTGGTCAAGCTTAAACAAAAAGCCAGAAAACTTGAGCAACAATCGGCTTCCAATCCCACCGATTCGCGGTCGGTCCCTGAGGTTTCTTCGGGATCGGATGACCCTGCCTATATCAATTTAGTGGGGCAACTCAAGAGCAGCCAAGGCGAATTGGAGGGACTCTTGAAACGACAGGCCGATTTGCAAAAGACCTTGACACAACTCAATGATATCATTGCCCAGACTCCGCAAGTGGAGCGCGGATATCGTGAATTGGTGAGAGAGAGGGAAATCAGCTTGGACAAATTTGCCAAGCTTAAATCCAAGGTACAGGAGGCCAAATTGGCACAAACGCTGGAGGAAGAACAAAAAGGCGAGAGCTTTACCCTGATAGAACCCCCCGCCCTTCCTGACAAGCCGGAAAAGGGGACGCGGACAAAATTCTTAATGATAGGGGTTTTCGGTGGTTTGATCGTCGGAGTGGGAATGGCTGCCTTGGCGGAATTATTGGATAGTAGTGTGCGTGGTCAGAGAGCATTGCTGGCAGTCACTGGAATTCCGCCGATGATTGTGATTCCCTACATTAAGAATGACGACGATTTGGCACTTGAGCGGCGACGAACTAGGCTCGTATGGATTTTGAGCCTAGTGTTCTTGGTGATTGCGATCCTGCTCGTCCATTTTGTTGTGATGCCTTTGGATGAAATATGGGATAGGTTGGTTGTCTATGCGCAAAAGTTTTGATGCCTATTTGAAAGATGTTCAACAATTCTCATTTTGGCCAAAATACCGTCATTCCAGCCGGAATGACGGACCACAGCATCGTTTTCTGCTCGTTCCCAAGCTCCAGCTCTCGTGGTTATACACAAGTGTTAGAGACCCGTCATTTCGGCAGGGATGCCGAAATCCAGCGTCCAGGGATGGCAAACCAAGGGCCGCGACATGTGTCCTTGTATTCATATCCATTAAACTATGGGCTGGCAAGTTACCTGAATCAAACACTTGTACAACCGACTGGCTACCGTCCATGGCCTGGATTTCGGCATCCCTGCCGAAATGACGGCTTTTCCGGCTTGCCTGGATTTGTGTATAACGACGAGAGTTCCAGCTTGGGAATGCAGTCTTGGAAGTTCCGGCTTCCGACATTAAGTCAAGCTAGAGCTTGCAGGGCTAAGGTTCCCAAGCTGGAGCTTCAATGCCATTAAGTTAAGAAAAAACTCGTCGTTCCGGCAGGGATCGCCGGAACCTAGGCTCCATGGATGGCATAGATTGTTGGCATCCCTGCAATCTGGATTCCGGCGGTC
>Ga0118677_10003562_pt1 | contig 29258 bp, 21 predicted proteins | sample AliMusrvi5mmetaG_FD_86154 | JGI IMG/M metagenome (GOLD analysis project Ga0118677, IMG submission 86154) | reverse complement strand
CGAGACAATGAGCGATCGAACGCCTTCCAGTTGGTCCGTCGCGCGGACTGCGTGGCGCAGAAGTTCGTCGACCACGGTGCCCTGAAAGCTGGCCAGCAGGTCGAGCGTGGCCTGCGGGGTGACGGCCAGCCACTCTTCCACGGAAGGCGTCAGGTTGTGGCGCAGCAACTCCCGCCGCGCCGCGATTTCGGCGGTCATGTCATGGCCCTCCACCCAGCGCAGGACGGCGGTTTTGAGGCCGCTGAAGCTGAAGTCGAGGGTGTTGCCTTTCATCTTCGCGGAGGTGAAGCGGATGGCGTGGGAGTCGCCGTAGGGCGCCAGGCGATCCACCACCGGCCCGCCCGGATAGCCGAAGCCGAGCAGCTTGGCCACTTTGTCGAAGGCCTCGCCAGCCGCGTCGTCGCGCGTGCGGCCCAGCAGCCGGTAGCCGCCTTCCGCGCGGGCTTCGAAGAGATGCGTGTGGCCGCCACTGACGATCAGCGCGAGCGCCGGAAATTCCACGGGTGTGCCGCGCTGCGCGGCTTCGAGGATGACGGCGTGAATGTGTCCCTCGATATGGTTTACGGCGATGAGCGGAATACCGGTGGCAAATGAGATCGCTTTGGCGTAGGTGAGCCCCACGAGCAGCGCGCCCGCGAGTCCGGGGCCGGACGTTGCGGCCACGGCGTCGAGATCGGTCCAGCTGAGCTTCGTGATCGAAAGCGCCTCGCGAACCACGGGAACGATCGCTCGAAGGTGTTCCCGCGAGGCCAGTTCCGGCACCACGCCGCCGTATTTGGCATGTACGGCAAGCTGGCTGGCCACCACGGAGGAAAGCACCGAGGTTTCGTCTTCGATCACGGCGGCGGCCGTTTCGTCACAGGAGCTTTCGATACCGAGGATGCGGGCCAATCTTTTACTGTAGCTTTCGTTGTCGAGCTATGACTAATGCGCCGCGACCGGCTTCGCGCCGCGCTGCGGCCGCTTCATGATCAGCACCAGCGGCACCATGCAGAGAATCCCCACGGCCATGGCGGAAATGACGTCGATATAGGCGAGCGTGGTGGCCTGGCCATAAATAATTCGCTCGATTACCGCGTAGGCGCGGGTTTGGGCGACGCCCGCCGGGAATCCCTGATTCGTGAAATTCCGCGTCAGGCCGTCCACCCGCTGCTGGAACAGCAGATCGCCGGGGCCGGTGTGCGCGCTCAGGTAGACCTGATGTTTCTGCCCGAGGCGCTGCAGGTAGGTGCTGAGCAGCGAGATGCCGATGCCGCCGCCGAGGTTCCGGAACAGGTTCGTCATCCCCGCGATCTGATTGCTCTTGTTGGGCGGCATCCCCACGTAAGAAAGCGTGTTGATCGGAATGAAAATAAACGCCAGTCCGATGACCTGATAAACGCGCAGCATCGCCGCGGTGCGGAAATCGATCTGCATGTTCAGGATGGTCATGTGATACAACGCGGCTGCGGTGCCGAGGAAACCGATGGCCACCAGCAGACGCGGATCCACGCGTGTCACCAACTGACCGACCAGAGGCATCATGAAGACCAGCACGATGGCGCCCATCGAAAGAGCCATGCCCGCCTCCTGCGCCGAGTAACCCATCTGCACCTGCAGGAACTGCGGGATCAGCACGGTGGTTCCGAACAGCACCATGCCGAGCACGAACATCATCAGGACCGCGGTGGCGAAGTTGCGCTGCTTGAGCAGGCGGAGATCGAGGATCGGGTTCTCATGATTCCACTCGCGGAACACGAAGAGCGTGAGCGCCACAAGGCAGATGGCCGTGAGCGTGACGATCATGCGGGAATCGAACCACTCCTCTTCCTGACCTTTATCGAACACGAACTGCAGGCAGCCGATGCCGACCGTGACCAGGGCGAGCCCGATAAAATCGATGGAATTCTGCCGGATTCGGATGCCTTCCTTCTTTAGATACGGCGGATCTTCCACGATTTTGTGGGTCAAGTAGAGCGAGAGCACACCGACGGGAACGTTGATGTAGAAAATCCAGCGCCAGCTATAGTTGTCGGTGATCCAGCCGCCGAGCGTAGGCCCGATGGCCGGCGCCATCACCACCGCCATGCCATAGACGGCGAAGGCCATGCCGCGCTTTTCGGGGGTGAAGGTATCGGCGAGAATCGCCTGCTCGCTGGTGGCCAGGCCCCCTCCGCCAAGGCCCTGCAGAATACGGAAGAAGACCAGAAAACCCAGGCTCGGCGCGAAGCCGCAGAGAAAAGAGCTGCAGGTGAACATCACCACGCAGGTCATGTAAAAACGCTTGCGGCCGAGCATCACGGAAGCCCAGGCGCTGATGGGAAGCACGATCGCGTTGGCCACCAGATAGCTGGTGAGCACCCAGGTGGATTCATCCTGGGTAGCGGAAAGGCCGCCTGCAATGTGGGGCAGCGCGACGTTCGCGATGGAGGTGTCCAGCACTTCCATGAACGTCGCGAGCGTCACGGTGAGCGCGACGATCCACGGGTTATAGCGCGGACGCCAGGGTTGTGTGGTGTCCGGCATCGTCAGGGCTGAAGAGCTTTATGCAAGTGTCTGCTTGCATTTTCGCACGCGGGTTCGCAAATGCCGTTCAGGAAAAGTTCCACGCAGGTGGTGAGGTAGGCTTCCGGTGAATAACCGGGGCAGTACACGGCGCGGCGCAGAACGGCCGCGAAGATCATGCCGGTGAAAGCATCCACCGCGGGGGTGAGGTCCAGATTCTGCCGGATGATGCCGCGCCGCTGGCCTTCGGCAAGGTAGCGGATGAACTTCTCGCGCAACGGCTGAATCACCTCGCGGACAATCTCCTCGGTGAGTTTCGGCTGCATGCGGTGGGCGAGAATGGTGCGCAGAAACGCCTGGTAACGATGGTGTGTGTCGTAAAAGACCTGGGCGACGCGGGAGATATCGCGGTGGATGTCGAAGTCTTCCAGGTCCACCAGATCAAGCGCCTCCGATTCGGCGCGCACCACCTCCCGGACAACGGCCGCAAGCAATCGCTCTTTGCTTTCGAACAGGCGGAACAGCGTGACTTCGTTCACGCCGGCGGCGTCCGCGATTTCGCGGGTGGTCGCAACCATACCGCGCGAGGAGAACATTTCAAGAGCGGCCTGGATCAGCCGGTCGGCGGTGCTGGTTTTTGCAAGCACGTCTAATTCAAAGATTACCTTGACGGTCCCGGACCGTCGGCGTCAATCGGCGCGGGCTGAAAGCCCCGGCAGGCGCGAACCGGAAGGCGCGGGTACTTGGGGAAGTCGCTATCGGTCAGGCCGCGCCGGCACATGTGGAAGACGCTGCCGCGGTCGGACCGGATTTCTTTTTGCCAGGCGCATTGTTCGCAGAGTCCCGCGGGAGTCATGTCTCTATCGTCGCAGGCACGCCGTAGTATAAAGAACCGAGATGACCGATCCGAACATGATCGTCCGGGAAATGGATGCTTTCGCGTTTATCGGCAGGGAGATCCGAACCACCAACGCCGCGGAGGCCACGGGGCAAGGCAGGATTCCCCTGGAGTGGCAGCGCTTTATGGAGGAAAACCTGGCGGCGGCGATTCCCCACCGCGTGGACAACAGCATTCTGGCCCTCTATACCGATTACGAGAACGGGAAGGACGGCGAATATACGTTTGCGATCGGCGCCCGTGTGTCGTTCGAAGCGGAGTTTCCCGATGGGCCGGGAGTGCCGGAGGGGATGACGTTCCGGCGAATTCCCGCGGCGCGCTACCGGGTGGTCACCACGGAAAAGGGGCCGGTCTGGCAAGTGGTGCCGGACGCCTGGGGACGGATTTGGGAGAAATCGGAAGAGATCGGGCGGACGTTCCAGGCCGATTTCGAGATTTACGACGAAAGAGCAGCCAATCCGGCCGACGCCGTGGTGGAAATCCGCGTCGGTATTCTTTAGCGGATCCGGTTCTAACGAACGCGGGCGCGCTTGAAGAAATACGCCGGATAGGTTTGCGTCACCACCGGGCGCGGTCCGTGCATGTCGCCGTTGTTCCGCTCTTCGTTGCGATAGACGAAGGGCGTGACGCCGACCAGTTCCCAGCCCTGGTCGGCGAGGGCTTCCAGACGCCGCTGGTCCACCTGCTGATAGACGCCGGGCTGTGTTTCGGACGGGAAAACCGACAACATTTCCATGGGCGGGTGAGCGGCAACATCGGGCCTCAGCCTCTGGCCGACAAGGAGTGCGACCGCGGCAAGAGCGATCAGGAGGAGGGCGGCGCTGCGTTTCATCTGGAACTCTGACGGGCCGCTCAGCGCCGGCGTGCAGGACTTTCCGCGCGAATGATATTCTGATCGGGAACTCTTACCACGTTCTTTGCATCCAAAGAGGCGGGTAAGCTCAGGGGAGATCAGGTCTTAAAATGTTGAAACGAATCGCGGCCATTGTGATGATGTCGCTGATGTTGTTGCTGCTCATGGCCACCGCCATTTTCGCGCAGAAAAAGGAAAAGACGCCGTCGGAGAAATCTGTGTCGGGCATTGTCACGGACGCGGAAGGAAATCCGGTTCCGGGCGCGGTGATTCAGCTCAAGAATATGAAGACGCTGCAGGTGCGGTCGTTCATTGCCAAAGACAAGGGCGACTATACGTTTACCGGACTCAGCACCGATGTGGATTATCAGTTGCTCGCGCAGGCCAACGGTAAACAGAGCGCGCCGCGCACGGTGAGCACGTTCGACAGCCACACGCAGGTGGTCATTAATTTTCAGGTGAAATAGTTTGAACGGCCGTTTCCGGAAGACCGGAGGCGGCCGTTTTCCGTACCATCATTGGTATGAGATGGGATGACGACACGCTGTTCCGGCAGTTTCTGCTGCGGGATCCAGCTTTGAACGGCAAGTTCCTCACGGGCGTCATCACCACCGGCATCTACTGCCTGCCTTCCTGTCCCGCCCGCCGGCCCCGGCGCGAAAACGTGCGCTTCTTTCGCACACCCGTGGAAGCCGAAAAGACCGGGCTGCGGCCGTGCTTCCGCTGCCGGCCGGATTTCTTTTATCGAGGCGCGGAGTGGCACGAGAGCCTCTTCGCGCAGACGGCGCTCAAGGTCCGGCAGAACCCCGCCGCGATCGGGGATGTGGGAGCGCTGGGCCGCGTCGCGGGCGTGAGCCGTACAGCACTCAACGACCTGTTTCGTGACCATGCGCACGAATCGCCCGGGGCCTTCCTGCGGCGGGTGCGGGTGGAAGAGGTCTGCCGGTTGCTCCGCGAGGGCCGGAAACCGGCCGATGCGGCCGCCGCGGCGGGTTTCGAGAGCGCGTCGTCCTTCCATGAACAATTCGTCGCGAAGACCGGACTGACTCCGGGCGCCTACGCCGGTCTGGGGTCGGGCGGCGGGCAGTTCAGCATCCGTTTGCCGGGCGGATACCGGACGCGCACGATCCTGGATTTTTATGGACGCGACAAGGAAAGCAGCAGCGAAAGCGTGTCCGAAGACGGCGTGCGAAAATGCATTCTCGCGGGAGACAAGCCTGCGATTCTGGACCTTCGCTTCGCCGGCGAGACCGTTTCCTGCCACACGGATGCCGCGGATCCGTATGCCGCGCACGCCGCAGCCGTCCGGATGCTGGGGCTCGATTCCGATGCGGCCGGTTTCGAGCGGCATTTCGGCGCCGATCCTCTGCTGGGCGCGGCCATCGGCCGGCAGCGCGGCCTGCGCATTCCGCTGACTCCGGCGCCGTGGGAAGCGCTGGCGTGGGCGATCATCGGCCAGCAAATCAACCTGCGCTTCGCGGTCGCGCTGCGGCGGGAACTGATCCTGGCGGCGGGAGCGGTCCATCCCTCCGGATTGCGCGCCCACCCTTCGCCCGAAGCCGTGGCGGAACTGGACGTGGATACGCTCCGGAAGCTGAAATTTTCCGGTTCGAAGGCCGAATATCTGCTGACCGCCGCCCGTGCCGCGGCGAATAAGGAACTGGATTTCACAAAATTGCGCGAAATGTCGGCGGTCCAGGCCGCCCGGCAGGTTGGTTCGCTCCGGGGAGTCGGCCCGTGGACGGTCCAGTATCTGTTTTTGCGCGGCCTGGGTTTTGGGGATTGCCTGCCCGCCGGCGACGCGGGTCTGGCACAGGGACTGGAGCGTCTTTCCGGCAACCGGCCGGCCGAGAAGCAAATTCGGGAATTGATGCTCAGATATGCGCCGTGGAGAAGCCTGGCTACGTACCATGTCTGGGCGTCTTTGGCGGAAATCGCGGGATGAAAGAGGAAACGTATGAAAATCGACACGCCTTTTGGACCGGCTTGGGCCGCCCTGAATGACGCCGGAGCCATCACGGCCTTCGGTTTCGGAGAGAAGGCCCGAAACACAATTGGGGATGCGGCAGCCGAACACGCGGGTACCGGCGCCGAGTTGCGGCGGCAATTGGAGGAATTCTTCGATGGAAGGCGCGCCCGTTTCGAACTGGCGATGGAACCACGCGGCAGTGTTTTCCAGAAGCAGATCTGGGAGGAACTGCAACGGATTCCCGCGGGAGAAAGCATCTCCTACGCGGAACTGGCCAGGCGAGTCGGGCGCCCCGGAGCGGCGCGTGCCGCGGGCCGCGCCAACGCCACCAATCCCATCGCGCTGCTGATTCCGTGTCACCGCGTGATCGGCTCAGGAGGAAAACTGACGGGTTACGCTTACGGGCTGAAACTCAAAGAAGAACTTCTGAACTGGGAACGCTCACAGCACGGATTCGAGAAGTCGGCGTAATTCCGCCACTTCCACGCGCAACTGCGCGACTTCCGCTTCGAGGATGGTCAACCGGTCGCCGGCATGCGCGCCGCCGGCGGACGCGACAGGCGCACTCGCCACGGTCTGTTCCACGGGTCCGCTCAGTGTCTGCGCGTAGCGGGGTTCTTTCATGCCGGGAGCGGGAAGCAGTTTTTGCGCGAGCGGCCCCTCGGCCCGGTCGATCAGCTTTTGCAGCACGATTTCCACTTCATCCAGATCGCTGAAATCGTAGATTCGTTCGGCGCGGCCCTTAATCTCGCCCAGTGTCTGCTGTCCCCGCAACAAAAGCACGCAAAGAATGGCGGTTTCGCGGCGTCCCAGATTCAGCTTCTCGGTAAATCGCTGCGCATATTTGGGCACGCGTCCGCTGCCGCTGATTTCCGCCGCGAAACCGTGAGTCCTCAGACCGTTCAGGCCATCCAGAATGTCCTGATCTGTATAATCGGTCACGGGCCAACGATTGGATTTCTGATTACACGCAGCGACCAGAGCGTTCAATGTGAGCGGATAATACTCCGGTGTAGTACTCTCCTTCTCAATCAACGCGCCCAGTGTGCGCAATTCTACAGAATCTAGTGCGAAATACACCTAAACACAGTAGAACACAGGTGGCGCGGCAGGGGCCAAGTGGCATCTACTGGAATTACCGAACTGATGTTGCAAAATGATCCTCCCTCGCGAAGCAGACTATTTTCCGCGGCTCGCCGGCTATTCGCGGAGAATGGTTACGAAAGCACCAGTACGTCCTCCATCGCGCGCGCGGCCGGCACCAGCGAATCGCAGTTGATTAAACATTTTGGCGGCAAAGCCGGTCTGCTCGAATCGATTTTTATCGACGGCTGGGAAAAGCTGCGGCCGTGGTTCGACGAGAAACTGCGCACGGAACTCTCCCCGGTGGAACGTTTACGCGCCATTCCGCGCCTGATGGTGGAAGCCCTGGAGAACGATCCGGATCTCCGGCTGTTGCTTTTACTCGAAGGCCGCCGGGTGCGGCGCGAAGGCGGACAGGCGAATTTCACGGACGGCTTTACCGGCATCGCGACACTGCTCGACCAGACCCTGGCCGATATGAAAGACAGCGGCGAACTGCGCGACGTGGTCAGTCCGCAATCGGTGCGCGCGGCGCTCATCGGTCTGACAGAGGGCGCCATGCGCGATCAGTTGCTTTCCGAGCGAGCCGGTCATCCCGCTGAGTTCCGGGTCGAGAACATCGGAAGTCTGACCGATGCCGTGGTGGAAACCGTGCGCAATCGCCATGGGCAGGGGCTGGCCGGCAGCCTCTGATCCGCAGCGACTTTCGACCGTTTCAGCCGGGCCAGGGCTCGACGTGAATGAGCACGTCGGCCACCCAGGTCAGTTCTCCGCGGATCTTCTCGCGGACCCGCGCCGCGATATCGTGCGAGGCGCGCACCGTAATATCGGGATCCACTTCCAGGTGCAGATCCACGTGGTATTTCAGTCCGGTCTTGCGGGCGAAACATTTCTCGACACCCCGCACATCCCGCACGGTCATCGCGACCTCCCGCACCTGCGCCATGGATTCATCGTCCGGCATGGTGTCCATGAGGTGGAGTGAGGATTCCTGCATCACCCGCAAGGACGTCGCAATCACGATCAGCCCGACAGCGAACGCGCCATAGTGATCGGCGCGCGCGAACTCCACGGGCTTCCAGAGCGTCAGGGAGAGGGCGGCCAGGGCGACCAACCCGGACAGCATGTCGATCGCGTCATTCGCCGCGTCGGCCCGCAGCGAGGAACTGCCGATTCGGCGGCCATGGCTGTATTTAATCCCGACCAGACCGCCTTTCGCGAAAAATGACACGATCAGAGGCCACAGCGCCCAGGCGTGCGGCGGAAGAGGATTGTCGGCGCCGAACAGCCCCTGCCGCGCGATCAGCACGCCGGCGCAAAAGAGAAAGAAGCCCAGCATCAGGCCGGTCAGCGTCTCCACCCGGCCATGCCCGTACGGGTGATTCTCGTCCGCCGGGCGGGCGGCCAGGATGAGCCCGACCAGCACAAGTCCGGAGGCGAACACATCGGCGCCGGATTCGAAACCGTCTGCCACTACGGCCGCCGAATGCCCGTTCAGGCCGACAACAATCTTCAGGACTGCCAGCAGGCCGCTGACCACCATACCGAGGATTGCAATTTGCCTGGCGCGCCGCATCGGGTAGTCCGGGGTGATCGCGGCGCCCGTGTTACCGGCCTGCACGTTCGAGAAGGCCGGCGACGAACTTTCTGCTGGCCGCGACGAGTTCCCAGGATCCGGCCCAGAAGCAATGGTCAATGGTCCACCACTCGATTCCCGGCACGGCGAGCAGTTTGGGTGCCAAGCGGCTGAAGTCGATTAAACCTTCTCCGAAAGGGCGGTGCGTGCTCGTTTCGTCACAGTGCAGCGTGCCGTCGCTGTCGATCAGGTGAATGGCGCCGATGCGTCCCTGCAGTTTATCGAGGAACTCCGGCAGACCGCCGCCGAGCACATCGCGGTCTCCGTGCTGGCGGGCTCCAACGACCGCGCACATGTAGGCGTGGGAGGTGTCGAACAGAATGGAGAAGTTCGGGTGGCGGACTTCCTGGTGCATGCGGACGATCTCGGCGGGCTTGTTGAAGGCGAACCCCGGCTCGAACTCCCAAACCAGCCGCACGCCGGCGGTCTGCGCCAGTTCCGCGCCTTCCGCCCAGAGCCTGGCAATGCGGTGGAACGACTGCTCGTACTCGTCTTCCGGTATGGAACCCGGCGCGGCGACGGTGTCCACGCGCAACGTCGGACTGCCGAGGTCCACGCTCATCTGGAGATTTCGCTTCAGCAGGTCCGCATAAGCGGCTTCGTTGGATTCCGCGATCGGATTGACTTCCGAAAAATCCGCCGAATAGCCCGAGACGCCGAGATTGTTGTCCTGCAGCAGACGGACCACCTCGCGCCGCGACTCCGCCGACGGGTAGGCTTCCAGCGAGATATGCGGCGGGAAACCGCAGATATCGATGCCGTCGTAACCGGCCGCGGAAAGATGTTTGACGGTGTCTTCGAACGAGACCGGATCAGCCGCGTACGGTCCGAAGGAAAACGCCCAACTGCCCAGTGAGATCTTCATTCGCAAAAACGTCTGATCGGTTTCACTCTAGCGCACTCCTCGCGGTGGCGCTTTCGATTCACGTTCGGGAAGAGCGTTTGTAAGGCGTGCCGATATATTTCGCGGATTCCCGCGCGGCTTCGGCTTCGGGCGCGAAAGCCATGGCCTGTCGATAAACCTTCACGGCATCGGCATGGCGATTCTCCAGATCGTAGATCTGTCCCTGCCGCATCAGGGCGAGCACGCCGGTATTGAGGTCGATTTCCCGCAGTTGTTCCGGCGTGGCGGTCACTTTTTTCAGATTGTCCAGCGCGTGGTCCAGATCGTTGAACCAAAACTGCAAATTGCCGGTCTCGTAATAGATTTTCTCCCACGGGATTCGGGAGAAGCCCGGCTGATTCTCCCGCTTGCGCCGGGCGACTTCCGCGAGCGTGTTAATGGCGTTGGCGCGCTGTCCGATCGCTCCGTACATCTGGGCCAGTTCGAAGCGCAGCAGATAATTGCGGGGAAAACGCTCGATCAGGCCCACCACCATCGGAATGGCGCGCGCGGTTTGCCCCTCACGGCGATAGAGAGCACACAAAGTCATCTCGGCGTCGTCCCGGTTCTCCTTGCCTTTCTTCGCCACCTCGGCGATGGTGTTGATGCCCCGCTGTTTATCGCCGTGAAATCCGGCGACGAAACTCAGCGCGCGCCACGACCAGGGAAGGCTGCCGATGATGTAGTCGTAACCGCCCTGCAGAAGGCGCGCGTCATAATTGCCCGGGTCGATATCGGTCACCTGCGTGTCGAATTTGTGCGCCCTGGTGGAATCGGAGAGGGATGCCGTCCAGGTCTTTTTCACGAAAAAGCCGTAGTTGGCGCGCAACGCGTAGGAAATGGCCAAAGCGTGCAGAGCTTTGGTGTCGCGCGGCTGTTTATTCACCGCGGCCTGGCTGATCGCCATGGCCTTTTCGATCTCACTGGTGAAGCGGCGTTCCACGTCCGGCTGCACCTCCAGCTTCGCGCGCCGGATGAAAGAATTGTTGCCCGTCACCATCTCGCTTTCGAGCGCTCCATTCCGGAAAAGTTCGCGGTAAAGCAGGGTGTGCGCCACGTGGTTGTGGATCTCGGCGTCGTTCGGATTGGCCGCGGAGGCGGCTTCGTAGAGCGCCAGAGCCTGATCGAATTCCAGATTGTAGAAAGCTTCGGAAGCGGCTTCAAGCGGGGTGGCGGCGGTGAGCGCGGCGGGGCCGGCGGCCACAAAAAACAGCACGGCCAGGAGCACAGCAGAACGGTTTTTTATCGACACTGCTCTTATTCTACGGCCAGCCCGCCCGATACAAAAACGGCCGATTTCCCTTTCGCGGAATCCGATGAGGCAAAATAGGCTGGATGAAGTTCCACGACCGTCCTTCACGCCTGACCACGCTGGCTGTCACGCTTTGCGCTCTGCCCCTTATGGCCTCCGCTCAAAACTACAAAGCTCTCAAGACCACCGATCACGGGGTCGATATCGTTCGCCTCACGGATGCCGCGCACGGCATCGAAGTCTCCATCGCGCCGGGAATCGGGAACCGCGCGTATGAGATGAAAGTCCATGGCAAGAATATTCTGCACCTGGGCGCGCCGGATGTCGCGCAGCTGAAAGAACGGCCGGGACTGAGCGGCATTCCGTTTCTGGCGCCGTGGGCGAACCGGATGACGGACGGCGGCTTCTGGGCGAACGGCAAGAAATACACGTTCAACAGCGGACTGGGCTCCGTGCGGGTTCCGCCCAACGGCATCGCCATGCACGGCATGGTTTCCGCGTCCCCGCTTTGGGAAATGACGGAGGTGAAGGCGGACGGCAAATCGGCGCGCGTGACCAGCCGTCTGGAATTCTGGAAACACCCGGAACTGATGGCCAACTGGCCGTTCGCTCACGAGTACCAGATGACGTACAGTCTGGCGGATGGCGCGCTCGAAGTGATCACCACCGTGATCAACCACAGCGTTGAGGCGATGCCGCTCGCGCTCGGTTATCACCCCTACTACACGCTGCCGGACGTGCCGCGCGATCAGGCTTTCGCGCACATCCCCGCGAAGACCGCCGTAGTGCTGGACGACCGCACCGTCGCGACGGGTGAGATGAAGCCGTTCGATCTGCCCGACAGCATTCCGCTCAAAGACCGCACGTTCGACCATGGCTTTACCGATCTGATCCGCGATAAAGACGGACGCGCGACATTCTCCGTGGAAGGCGAGGGCAAGAAGATCGAAGTGGTGTACGGACCGAAGTGGATTGTGGCCGTGGTTTGGGAGCCGAAGGGACAGAACTTCATCTGCTTCGAGCCGATGGCCGGTATCACCAACGGCGTGAATCTTGCGCACGATGGCAAGTACCCGCAACAGCAGACCCTCGCGCCGGGCGCCACGTGGCGCGAGAGTTTCTGGGTTCGCCCCAGCGGCATCTAAAAGAGACTTACGCCAGGGGAAATGGCACGTGGTTGATGGCCATCAGCGCCACCACCACGATCAGCCAGCCGCCCACCGCAACACCGATATCCACGCCGCGATTGGCGATCACCTCCTGATCGCCAAATCCGGCGACGGAGAATTCGAAGCACTCCCACATGATGACGATCATCAGCACGTAGATCAGAGGCACCAGCCAGATTCCGAAAACAACCCCGGCCAGAGTGTGGACGATTGTCCATCGATCAACCGGTGTGTCATCACGGCCCGCCGAATCGCTGGAGAGCACGAAGTCGATGAGACCGAAGGTGAGAGTCAGGCCGATAAAAGCGGCCGTGATGATCCATCGGACACTGGGCGGCGCGATGGTTTTGTGAGTCATGAGAGAAATTCCCAGACTCCACACAAGTTCGAGTCCGAGAAACAGCCAGCTATACCACTTAAACGAAGATTGAACGTCAGTCGCCATGATGCATTCCTTTGTCACGGTGCCTCCGATTCGGGCACCCGTTCGATTGAATCGTGCAGTTGGCGAACAGACTGTTTCTTCAGCGTACTTCCCGGAAGTCCTTTTTCGCTCGTTCCGGGGCGTGGAGTTCCTTCCGCACCGCCGCGAGAATCGCCGCATCGTCCATGCGGGCCAGTTGCGGGAAGGTGGCGCCGTTCGTCAGCATTTCGCCCACGGCCAGCCATCCGGCATAGTAGGCTTCCCGCTCGATTCCCGCGCCGCCTTTGCCCATCGTGTAGCGCATCACAAGGTCGGGATCGTCGGAAGCGAGGTGCGGCTCCAGGTCCGCGAGAATCCGCTCCCGCATTCCCTCGCACCGGGCCAGCCAGTCTTTCGAGAACTCACCTGTATAGCTGCTGTCCGGCCTGCCCGGATGCAGCCGCTGTGCCGCTCGCGTCGCCAGGCCTTCCACGAAAATCGTGTGCGCGATGGTGCGGCGCCAGCCGAGCGAAAGGTGCGCCAGTTCGGCATTCGCCACGTGCGCGAATTCGTGCGTCATGACGAAGCCGGTGTCCACTTCGACAGGCAGCGCCGTGAAGGGCTGCGCCTTTTCATCCTCCGCGCTGTAAGCGTTGCCGTCGAAGTCCCCGACGTAGGCGATCAGCCGGACGTGGAGCGGCACGTCCGCGCCGAAAAGGCGTGCCACGTCCGCAAAGGCGGCGGAAGGCGCGGGACTGAAGACGCCCGCTCCCTGCCGGATTCGCGGCAGCGCCGCCGCGTACTTCGGCCATGCCTGGTTCAGCATTTCCCGCGCCATCCGGTCGCCTTCGGGTGTCGGCGGCACGGCGGCGAAATGATACAGAGATTTCCAGAGTTCCCACCGGCGCGCCTCGCCGGCGTTTTCCGCCTGCGCGCGGGAGTAGAAGTCGAGGAACTTCTTACTGCGGTCGTCGATCGTCACCGTTACCGGCGCCGTTGTGCCCGAGTGGCATTGAACCAGGGAAAGCACCGGGATTCCAAGCAGGCAGAGTCGCGTCATGGCGTGCCAGCCCGCCAGGTGCATTTCAAGGTCCGATGCGAATCCGCTTCCCGTCGCTGGAGATCGTGATCAGACCGCGCTCGTCGGTGCGGAACACGTCCATATGGCGCTCGCGCAGGGCATCGAGAGTGGCGCGATGCGGGTGTCCATAACTGTTTTCAAACCCGGCCGAGATCACACCGAAGGCCGGGTGGACGGCGTCCAGCAACTCCGCGGTGCTCGAGGTGCGGCTGCCGTGGTGCCCCACCTTCAGCACGTCGGCATGTTCCAGCAGTCCTTCCGCAAGCAACTGCTGTTCGATCTTTTTTTCCATGTCCCCGGTCAGCAGAAAGGCGGTGGAACCGAATTGTACGCGCATCACCAGCGAGTCGTCGTTCTTCGGTTTGTCGGCCGCGCGGTAATCCGGGCCGGGCGCGAGAACGGTCAGAGACGCGCCGCCGTACGGGGCCGTCTGGCCGCGCTGCAGCAGCCGGATGGGAATCCGCAGTTCGTTCGCGGTGCGGCGGACGCCGATCCACTCCGGACTTTCCTGCACCGCGCCGGCCCATAGCTCGGCAGGCCGGAAATTCCGCAGCACCGCGCTCATCCCGCCCATGTGGTCTTCGTGCGCATGGGTCATCACAACTACGTCCAGTCGCTTGATGGAGCGGGTCCAGAGATAGGTGGACACCACGTCCTCGCCGATATCGAGACCGGATTTGTGCGTGCGCCCGAAGGACGGGATGCCGCCGGCGTCGACCAGCATCAGCTTGCCGTCCGGAAAAGCCGCGAGCAGCGAATCGCCCTGTCCCACGTCGATCGCGCTCAGCTCGAAGTGCCCCTTTTCCACCTGGGGCGCGAAAGGATGGAGAACCATCGCGGCCAGCGTTGCGGCGACACCGCACCACGCCGCGGCGCGGAACCAGGTGCGGCAGGTTCGCACGGCAGCGACCATCAGGGCGAGCGCGAAGAGCGCCGCCAGCCAGAACGGTGGCCCCGGGATGCGCCAGTCTGGTTCCCAGCGGGCATGGAACTGCACCGCGGTCCGGGCCACCGCGAGCAGCCACGCGCAGACCGCGGCAAGCCCGTGTGAGTTGAACACGATCGCCAGAAAGCCCAGTGGCACCAGCGCGCTCAAGACCGGCACCACAACGGCGTTGGCGGAGAGCCCGGAGGCGGAGAGACGGTGAAAGTAGAGGATGGTCGGCAGGGCCAGCCCGATCTGAATGAAGAACGAAGTCACGAAGATTTCCCAGCCGTAGAGCGAGACGCGCGCGGTCAAAATCACCAGGGCGCGCGCTGCCGGACCGGGCAGGCGAAGGGCGAGTTGCAGCGTGTCGGCCAGGAGGCGCATTTCGATTCGGAACTGGGCTGCTTTGGGCTGCATGCGGATATCCCGCCTGACGTCCGCAAGGCCACCCAATGCCCTGGCCAACGGGGCCGACGTACTTTCCAGCAGCGGGAGCACGAACGCTCCAATCAGCGCGACAGCCAGGAAGGAGAGCTGAAATCCGGGATCGAAAAGCTGCGGCGGATCCGCGATCACAAACAGAATCGCGACAGCCGCCAGGATATTCAGCAGGCGTCCTTCGCGAAAGAAGAGCCGCCCCAGACCGAAAAGCGTCATTCCGGCCGCGGAACGTAACACCGGCGCCTGCCAGCCGGCGATCCCCGCGTACAGCCAGGCTACCGCGATAGTGGCTGCGAGCGCGAGCGTGCGGGGCGCCGCGCACAGCCGCAGGAAGAAGAGCAGCACGGCGGTCAGCACGGCCACGTGGCTGCCGGAGATCACGAGGGCGTGGAAGGTGCCGGTAGAGCGGTAGTCGGTGGTCCAGAGCCGGTCCAGCTTCGCGGTGGCGCCAATCAGCACGGCCTGCATCATGCCGTTGGCGTAGGCATCGTTCGCATATAGACGATCCAGGCGCTCCAGTGCCGCCATGCGGACAGCAAATATCTGCCGGGGCAGCCAGCCGCCACATCGGCCGGGAAGGATGCGCACGGTGGCGGCATCTCCCGAGGCGTTCCAGAAAATACGTTGCCGCGCCAGATACGAGACGGCGTCAAAGGCGCCCGGGTTGGCATAGTTATGGGGCCGGCGCACCTTTCCTTCGAATTCCAGTCTGGTTCCGTACGATAAAGAAGGAAAAGGCATACCGGGTTTGGCGAAAAGCGAGACCTGTGTCCTCGCTTCGGGCGCGAGTTCCAGCACAAATTTCTCTCTGTCGGAAGCGAGTAACGCGGGATCCACCACGCAACCTTCGAGAATTGTGGGTGTATTATCCGCTACTGATAAACCGGGAGTTCGTTCGGGTGAATGATAAAGAACACACAAAATTCCGAAAAATACGAGGGCGAGAAGCCCGCCAGGCAAAACCAGTCGAGGCGAAAATCGCGCCGCGATCCAGCCGATTCCGGCAGATGCGGCCAAGCCGGCCACGGTTTCACCGAGGTCAAACCGGACACAAGTGGAAAGAGTGATACCAAGGGCAACGGCAGCGAAAGGAAGAAGAAGAGGTTCCCGGAATCGCACGCTACTTTAGTAGCCGGAAACGGGAAAATTCTCAGGGGGCTTTTATTTCTCAGGCGGCTTTTACAGAAGCGGAACGGGTTCTGCCGGCCGGCTTCATTGTTCTGTATTCCAGCCAGGCCAGCACTACAAACGTCTTATGCGCGCAATCGTCGGTGTTTTGCCAGCGCTCCGATGTGACCGGATCGAAAAATGGAGGCAGAAGGCGATACTGGCTGAATCGTTGTGTTTCCAGCGACTCCAGCGCGCAGGCTCCCTCGAAATCCGCCAGACATTCCAGCTCGTCGCGCGATAAGCCGCGCAGAAAATCGAGAACAAGAAGCCTGTTTACAGGTACCGTGCGTAGTAAAGCACTGATCAGCGAAGAGCGAGAGGCTACAACGGCCAAGGTAAGCTCCAGGGTACGTGCGAGTCCGTACTTACCTTTGATTATCCTGGAGTAAGCTCCTGAAAGCAAGAGCAGCCTCTCCGCCCGCTATTTAATTGCAATGGTGGTGGTAGCCGAAGTATTACTCGGATCGATATTCGGTATGCTGTTCATAAAGATTTTCAGCGGCACCGAACCACCGGTCTGCGCATCCGACGGAATCAGAAGATTTAGCTGCCACACGCCCACCAGTCCGGGTGCGAGACCCGAGTACTGCACGTTGGCGTCCGGCACGAAGGTCTTCGACGATCCGATCAGAACCTGCGGGTTCACCGGTCCCGGTGTAGCGGCCGTCGCCGCCGTGCCATCCGGAGGAGCATTTTGCACCGGCCCCAGCCCGGTTCCGTAAAGGATGAGAATCTGGCCGCGCGCCACCGGGTTCCCGGCCGTGTTCAGACTGAAATCCACGAAATTCTGCGCGATTACCTGTCCGGTTCCGGCCTGATTACCCGTGAACAGAGCGGGCGAAGCGGAGGCCAGCTGCAGTTCCACGCCGCCGTAGATCTGGCCCGTGGAGGGCCTGACGACCTGCACATCGACCGATCCGCCTGTGGGCAGAGCGTTCGGCAGAACGGTATTGATCTGACCGGGCGACACGAAGAACAGCGGAGCGGGCGTGCCGTTCACCAGAACCTGACGGAACGTGTCGTATGTCACGAACGTCGGCTGGCAGTCGCCAAACCCGTCCTCCGTCAGGCTGGTCGTGATCTCAAGGCAACCGCGCTTCACCTGGGCGCGCACGTGCAGCCGGGATCGCGCACCCTTGCGATAATCGAATGTTTCGCCATCGTCGAACGCGTAACTCAATTCGGCGGCCGAACGCGATTTCCGGTTGAGCAACACATGGAACACCACGCGACGCCCGTCGAAGGCGCTGGACTCGCCCTGGTTGGCGACCGCCGGGACGACAGTCCCCTCCCGCAAGAAAATTGGTGTATGCTCCGAACCTGGCGTGACCTTGATCTTCCGGTTGCCCTTCAACCAGCGTCCGTCCATCAAGGAGTACCATGCTCCCGGTCTCGGCAGCACGAGTTCGCGCGAGGTCTGTCCATCTTCCAGCAGCGGCGCCTGCATAACGGCCGGCCCGACCATGAACTGGTCTTCAATCTTCCCGAGCGGCAACTTGCCGGTGTCCTCAAAGTCATAGAACAGGGGGCGCAGAATCGCGTCGCCGTGCTCCTCCTGAGCCGCGAACAAGTTATACAGATAAGGCCGTAGCGTATATCGCAGGCGGATGTATCGGCGCAGCGTACGCATGACGCGCGGGCCGAACGCCCAAGGTTCCTGATGGCGCGATCCCCTTGTCGAATGATTCCGGCAAAACGGAAACAGAAAGCCGGCTTTCATCCAGGCGGAGATCAGCTCCGGCGTCGTGTCGCCTCCGAACCCGCCAATGTCAGGCCCGTTGAACGGCACGCCGGATAGCGCCAAATTCACGCTGCATGCGATGGAGCCTTTGAGGTGATGGTAATTGCTGTAATTGTCACCGGTCCAAATCGCCGAATAGCGACTGACACCCGTGAAGCCCGACCGGGTGAGCAGGAACGGTCGCTGCCCCGGATGGGCTTTCTCGAATCCCGCCCTTGACGCCATGGCCATTCCCAACGCGAACTGGTTATGGAAGGTCTCGTGCGAGGCCCGGCCGTGATCGAACAGCATCTGCATGTTGTCCACATAGCCCGTGGCCGGATCGTTCATATCCAGCCACGCTCCGTGTATGCCGTTGGCAGCGAACCGCGCGACCTGCTTCGCCCACGACGCCCGGCCCTCCTTGGTCGAGAAGTCGGGGAACACGGTCTTGCCCGGCCAGACCAAGCCGACATACTCGCCACCCTGCGGGTTGCGGCAGAACGCATCGGCCTTCCGGCCATCGTCATAGACGGCGTAACCCTTCTCCCGTTTCACTCCCGGATCGAGGATCGGAATAACGCGCCTGCCGTGCGCCTTCAGTCGACTCAGCGCCGCCTTCGGGTCCGGGAAATGCTTCTTGTTGATCGTGAACACGCGATAACCGTCCATGTAGTCGATGTCGAGCCACAGACCGTTGCACGGAATACCGCTCTTCCGGAACTTCTTATCCAAGTCCTCCAGATCGGCCGCGGACTGGTAGCCCCACCGGCACTGGTGATAACCCAACGCCCAGGCCGGGGGCAGCGGCGTGCAGCCGACCAACTTCTGAAGTTTGCGCGTCAATTCCGGAAGGCTTGGTCCGTAAATCACGTAAAGATCCGGCCGTCCGTTTTCCGCTCCTAGAGAAAAGCAGGGATTCCCCTGCCCCTTCAGCGTCATCTGCCCGGCGATCGATATCGATGCAGCCGTGTCCATGAACGTCGCGTAGGGATTGTCCAGGAGGAGGCCCACATAGGTGTTACCGCGTTTGACGATCAGATATGGGATCGACACGTACATCGGGTCCGGCTTGCCGTCACGATACTGGGCTTCAGGGAAATCCGCCCACACATCGGTGTTCCAGAACTTGGTTCGCTTCCCCGAGTGTTCCAAGCCGGTACTCTTCTCACCCATCCCGTAGAACTGATGCCGCTCGTCTCGTTGGAACAGGAACAGGGAGGAATCCCCGCACAGCCCGAACGTCTGGCGCGATTGGGACTGCAGAATCACGCGTCCTTGGGCATCCGTAAGGCGAATGCCGAAACCTTTATCGATGGCGAGTTGCGACTGCGCGTCCTTGGCTTTCTTGAGGACCGGCGGAGGGGTCAGCCCGGCCTGACTGAACGAACCCGGCCACCGCGGACTTTCCACCCGGATCCGGTAGACGTCGTTCTGAAACGGCGTAACCTGCGCGCGAAACTTGGTCGGCCCCAGTTTGCCCCACTTCCCGACCGGGCAGTCCTTTACAAATTCAAAATTGGCATCAATCGGATACTTATGAAAATACATGCTGTTTCCTTTAAATGCGGCCCATTTCCGGCTTGTGAGGACGCTCGCCCTCCCCGGAAACATTAGCCCTTGGGCATCTTGGGAGGGCGAGCGTCCTCGCGAGCCGGTTCCTCAGCAGGCTCCCAACCTAATGTTCCCGCCCTCCGCCACCGTCACGCCCTCCGGGAAACGCGCGACCAGCAGCCCGCCCTCGACCTTGGCCGGCACGGTCAGGTTGCCTGCCGTCACGGCCCACGCCCGCCGGCCTTCGCACGGTTTGCGAAACCGAAGCTCGCGCGCCTTCAGGCTGCCCGCGATGACGGTCACCACCGCCGTCTTGGCGCGCATCTCAATGTGACCGTAGCCGTCAGGTGTGACCCACAAGAGGCGGCAGGGCCGCTGCTTGATCTTCGGGTCGAACGTGATGGCGCCATCCATAAGGCTCAAGCCTGTCAGCGCATTCACGATCCCCCAGGCCGACATGGGCCGGTAGTAATGACCGCCGAACTCCTGGTGGTCAAAGTACATGCCCCAATGACGATAGCGATCGTCCACGTTGCGCACGACCATCAGCCCCTCGTCGACCAACCCCTCCTGAATCAACAACCCGGCAAACGCCAGTTCAGTGCCCGTCCAGCAGGTATTGGCCTGATCCACCCAGGTATCTTTGTCCACGTCGTGCAGATAGCCGTCACCCGGCCAACTGCAGTTTCTCAAACCCTGGTCGGCATGGTAGTTCGCCTTCATGACGTGCCGCGCGGCCGTCCGGACCCGCCGCGGATCGAAGAGGTGCCCAAGTCCCGCCAGGTGCGCCGCCCACTGGCCGAGCAACTGATCGGTCATGCAGCCCTCATCCTTTGTGCCGCGGGCGCCGCCCTCGTCGTTGTACAACCGGTAGTAATGTCCGTTCCAAAGGCGTTGCTCGAACACAGCCCGCCCCTTCTCGAGCACGGCCGCGTAGCGCCGGCCCCCCTCATCGTCGCCCAGGAGCGTGGCGGCCTTTGCCGCCAGGGCCACCGCCGCCAGCCATTGCCCGGCCACAAACGACGACACGCCGTACATCGCGAAATTGTCGTAAGAACACATGATGCCTTCCATGTCCGGAAGGCCATCCCCGTCCTTATCGCGTTCGCGCAGCACGTAATCCAGAGCCTTTTGCACATTTGGCCAGACCTGCTTTAAGTAGGCGCGATCACCCGACCAGAAGTAGGCCCGCAAGGATAGATAGACGAACTGCCCCGGCAGGTCCACGCGGTGTCCATTGGTCTCCCCCGCCTGCAATTCCCGGAAATTCCGCGTGATGGAGTGCGCGATCGTCCCTGGCGATCCCTGCAGCCGCGCGTAGGCCAGCATCGTCTTGCGATCCAGTTCCGGGAACAACGCCGCGGTCGCCACGCCGCCGTACATCATCACGTCCATCGTGTTGAGGCCGGCGTAGCTTTGCTCGGGGTCGAGGCCCTCGACAATGCCAAAGTGCCCATCCTGCGTGAACCAACTGCCGGTGACAAACGTGTTGAGTTGCGAGTTGATCTGATCGACCACATAAGGCGCCACGGTCGAAGACTGACAGGCCTTGTGGAAGCGCCGGCTCCGCTCATACAGATCGTCACGATGCGCGATGGCGTAGTCGGCCACCTCTGCGGCCGAACCGAAGAAGTTCGAATAGTAATGGCCGGCAATGTGGTCGGCGGCCGCAGGCGGCTCTGGCCACAGGACTTGCGACGACTGAGCCCATCGGTTCGGAAAGTGCCAGGTGACCGCGAACGATCGGGAGATCTGCTTCTGCCTGGCGGACAGCGTGTCGGACACGGCGATCGTGCTGAACAGGCGCGACATGGCCTTGCGTTTGCCCGTCGTCTTATCCACCGGGTTCCGGCCTTCGGTATCGTCAATGTTGGACAGCGTCGGACTCCGCAGCGCCTTTTCGTAATACGGGTGCAGGTGTTCCCAGCCGAGATAGTAGCTGGAATCGGTCCCGACGGCCGCCAGGCCCAGGCTGCCGAACGAACTGTGCGTCGGCTCGATCCCATCGCAGGTCATCTCAAGCACGCGATGCCCCGGCCGATCGTGATGCCGGCTCACGTAAGTGCGATCGGGAACGTCGTAACCGACGGCATTCCGCAACGACGTCATCAGCATCACGTCCACCGGCTTGCCGGTTTTGGCCGTGATCGTAAAGTCAAAGAACGCGACCGGCAATGCCGAGTTCTTGGCGTCATGCGGGATGAACGGCGACCAGGCCGTCATCTCCACGACGAACGGCATGCCGGCGTCCCGAAACTTCAATCGGCAGAACGGGAAACTCGCCTCGTAATCGATGCGGTCCACGCCGTCGATCCAGGGAAACACGTAGTGAAACTGATGGTGTTCCAACGCAGCCGCGTCGTGGCTGGGTTCGATCTGCAGAACGCGCATCTGTGGGATCCCGCCGCGTTCCTGGTATCGCACGACGAAGAACAGCATCGAGTGCTGCGGCATTGTCAATGGCGCGCCAAGCGCCATCGGCCGATTGTTAAAGATGGACCAGTTATAGAAGCAGCCGTCCTGACGGAGCTCGAAACTGCCGGTGCCCAGACCACCCAGCGCCATGCCGCTACGCGGCCGGTGCTCCCGCTTCATTGTCGCTTTGAATGCCATTAGATCACCACCTTCACCTGATGCACGCCATCCTTGAACAGCGGCAGGACATTGCCGCTGATGCTCTTCCCGTCCACGCTGATCGACCGTGCGCCCGTGCAACGGCCGGCCGAGTTATCCAACTTGATCTCGTACACGGCGCCGCGGAACGTCCGGCTGATCTTGGCGTGCTTGATCCGCTTCGTCAGGCACGGGGCGATCTGCAGGCCGTCGTAGTGCCGGCGGGCGCCCAGGATCCACTCCACGAGCGCCACCGTAAACCAGGCCGCCGTGCCCGTGCGCCACGCGTAGCCGGAACGTCCGAGAATCATCGGCACCCGCGTGTAGAAATTCGTGAAAGAGAACGGCTCGACGCCGGACTGGCTCACCGGGTTCTCCGGGTTGTCAGGCGCGACCTTGACGAACGTGTCCCAAGCCTGTTCGGCCCGGCCGAGCAGACAGTCGGCCACGGTCTTGAATCCGGCGGCGTGATTATAGCAGCCGCCGTTTTCAATATGATACGGCATGACCGTGGTGAAACGGCCGATCCGTTCGTCGAACGTGCTGCAAGGCGGGTCGCAGAGCGGAATACCCTCCGGCTTGGTCAAGAACTCGTCCACGGCGGCCATGCACTGCCGCAGTCGCGCCTCGTCGGCCACCTGGCCCAGCACCGCCCAACTCTGCGTGTTGACAAAGATCCGAGCCTCCGCGCTGAGGTGCGAACCCAACGCGTAGCCGTCCTCGCAGATCGTGCGGGTGTACCAGGCGCCATCCCACGCCGCCTGGTTGATCTTGGCCGCCATGTCGCAGTGCAGACGCCGACACTCGGCGGCCGCGGCGCCATCCTTGCGCCGATCCGCCAGCGCCGCCATTTCCAGCAGACCGGCACAGAGCTGCTCGCTCACCATCACGCTTTCGCGTTCACCCGTCTTTGCGGACGGCTCCAGTTGGTCGTTCCAGTCGGCGTGATGCTGGAGACACAACCCGCGCTTGCCGAGGTCGCTGCTCAAATGTCGGTAAGCCCGTTGCAGGTGATCCCACACCGTACCGGTTTCCGGCGACTCAAGATAGGGCACGCACTCATCGAGAATGCTGAAGTCGCCCGTCTCCTGAATGTACCACGGCACGGTCTGCAGCATGTAGAACGGCTTGTCGGAATAGTGGTGCCGGTTCAAGGGCCGCCAACTGTGCAAGCTGCTGCCGTCGGGCTTGTGCACGGTCAGCGTCTTGAGAATGTTCGCGCGCGCCAGGGCGGGATCGAACAACACGACCGCGTTGTCGTTTTGCAGGTTGTCGCGCACGCCGCCCTTGTCGATCCCGTAAGAATAGATCTGCTTCTTCACGAACAGGTTCATCAGCGCATCGCGGTCGCGGTTCCCGTCGCCGGTATCCACGCGAAACGCTGCCGCGCGGGTGCGTTCAGCCTGCATCTGTTCCGCCTCGAGTTCGTCCAATCGCGCCGGAGAGAGCCGAGCCTTGATGGCCCGCACTTCGTCAACCCCGGTGCACGGGCCTGCCACGTAATCGGCGCGCCCCACCCCGCGCGGCGGGAGCGTCAACGTGCACTGCACGATCCCGGCGCAATCGGGCCCATAGTCGCCTGTGTTATCGCAATTCCAACCCCACAAGATCTTGGGCGCGGCCAGCGAGTAGTCCGCGCGGGTGAACTGATCCCGGTAGCCGTTGGCACCGCGGAAATGGTCCAGCGCCACGAGGTAGCCGTTCGCCTTCTTGAGCGGCAACCCGTGCTGACGATTGAGGATCACGGTACCGCCCAACTCGGGATGAATCTCGGAATAGACGTCCTTCCAGAAACCTCGTCCTTCGCTGTCGCTGCCGTTTAGCGCGAACAAGGCATAGGCAAACACGGATACCCGGCGGGGCTTGTTGCTCAGGTTCTCCACCGTGACCGTCCAAGCTTCCAGCAACTCCGATTTAGGGACGAAATAGCGAGCCGTCACGCGCAGGTCGGCGCACGTGGACCGGATCTCGGTCTTGGATGGGTAAATGCGGATCGAACGGTCACTGACCGTCGTAGCCACCGGCATTCCCGCGGGGTTGAAAACGGTATTCGTCTCGTCGTCGCGGATGTACAGGTATTTGCAGTCGTAGCCGATTACATTGACGGTATTGCCGGCCGCATCGCGGTAGCGGGACATTCCGTCGCCAACGTGCGTAGCCTCGGCATAGTATTCTTCGGGCCCCCATTGGTTATAGAGGATGTTGCGCCACTTGCGCGGCGGTTCAGCCGTGATTTCAAAACAGCCTTCCGACTCCAGAAATCGTCCGTATCGGTCAATAGTACTCATGCACTGGTCTCCCCGAAAATCAATAACCCAACCTGTCTATCTGGCAAGTAATAACATGAGCATTCCTCGTGGCCAAGTCCAACTGGTCCGCATTCGCGACCCGGCGCCCGCTGATCGGGGGTGCTGCGCGTCACAACCGGAAACGGCGCTGAGCGTCTAGCGCCCGCAGTAACATGCTTCCACGATCACGTTGCCCTTCAGATCATGCAGCCGCACGACCTCCTTGACCGGGTCGAAATCCCTCCATTTTCTTCCGTTCACGGCCACGCGTTTGATCGGTGCGGACTTGGGGTGGCGCAGGCGCAGGAGAACGTTCCCCGGGGCACGGCGCATGGGCATCGTGATGGAAGTCGTGATCTTGCCGTTATCCACATCGGAAACAATCTCGTAGTCCGTCATGCCGAAGTGGGTCGGAGCGTTCTTTACTGATATCCTCTTGCCCTGCTCCAGCCAAACCCGGGGTGTGGCGCGAGCCAACCACAAGTCCTGGCCCTCTTCCATCACCAACAGATTTCGGAAGCGGGCGAGAAAGGCGGCCTCTTCAAAGATCTTGTCCGCCGGCCCCCGGAAGACATGCTCATTAAAGACGTAGCCTTCATTGGGAAGGATGTGAATGGCATAACTGTTCAAGAAGGAACGCAGGAAGACAGGAATATCGTCGCTTGCCAAGTGCGCATCGATGGTCTTCTGGTACCCGACCTGATGCTGCCAGCCGCCCAGGAACCATGAGCGAGGCACGGTGCGCGGGTTGTCCACCAGCAAGCGATCTTCCAGCACATCGAGATACCCCTGCACCCGGGCATCGTGCGAAGAGAGAAGTCCAGTCAGACTCACCACAGGTACTGCCGCCAGATCGGTCTCGAATGTGAGCGGCCCGAAGTGTCCCTTGGATCCATCTCGTTGCCATCCCCAGGCTCCCGTACCCAACCCGCGCACGTAACAGGCGAACGGAATGACGGAATGGTAAGTACCGTCACGCACTTGAACGACCGGCGATAGCGCGATGGATCGCTCTACCGCCGCCAGAAGATCTTTGCGATACGCCTCTGCCTCGGCAGCAAGTCTGGCGCCACCGTCCGGATCGATCTCCGCCAGCGTCGCCGCCAAACGCGAAACAGAGGCGCAATAGTGCGCCTCGCTATAGTACCAGTGCATCCACAATCCACCGCTGTCCGTAGTTGTCTGATGCGTTGGCTGGAGGCCCTTGCACCACAGACGCGCGCCGCCGGGAACCATCCTCGATGTGGCCTGTCGTTGTCGGAGCATCCATTCCGCATTTGCCAAGATGCGTGGTGCTGCGGCCTTGAGCCATTTCTTGTCGCCGGTCATCCAATAGTGCTCGGTCAACGCCCAGCCGATGCAACCAGGCCCACAGGCATGGACGCCGTCCATGTGACCGCCCTTGCCCGGCAGACCTTCCGCCAAGGTGAGGCAACCCATGCCATCCGAAAAATTCCCTGATGGCCGATCCGTCACCGAACCAAAGTTATGCTTGTCCGGCAGCTCTTTGCCTGGACCGATTGATCGCTGCACCGGTTCCACCCGCGGTTGCATCGGCAGGGACACCCAATGCTCGAAACCATCCTCGGCGGCCTTGTGCAACCCCATCAGATCCAATGCCGCGAGGATCAGGTAGGTCTCTTCGGCAAGGACGCCATAGGGATAATCATTGAAACAAAGACGACCGGTCTGCGGATTCTTCCCGCAATGCCGCAGGAGATGCCACGCCCCCAGATTCCATTGGGCCGTCAGCCGCTCACACGGAACCTCCACCTGCATCGCCGGCTCCGATCCAGCCGGTGGTTTAGGAAGGGGTGGCAGATTGTTGCCGTGTATGGCGGTGACCGCCCCTTCCCAACTTTGTTCTTCGTGGTCCCGGATCTGCTCGCGAATGGTCTTCAGTCTGCGGGCCTGAAGTTCCTGGATGAACTCCAGGGCGGCGGCGGCCTGTGAGACCCAAGCCACGGGTGGCAACGGGACACCCAAATTCGAGGTCCGCCGGACAAAGAAGCCATGCTCCGGCGCCAGGATTGGCCCATGTTCCAAATCGGCGGCCAGGAATGAGAAATTGCCCGACTTGGTCCAGAGAGTGACGATGGTTCGTGCCACGTCGTCCGGTTGGGTTGTGAAGGGTTGAACCCGGCGCCACATTGATGTGCCCATGTACAGAAGGCGGAGCTTCACACCGCGACGTGCCACACCTTCGCCGGCAGACTGCCACGACCGGGGATCAAGTACCGTTGTGGCGGCATCGCCAGCCAAGGAAGACAGTCCTGTCAACCTACCGTCATAGGTTTCGATCCGTCCGCTGTAATCGTTGTCGCGAGTGACTGGATCAAAACCCCACTCGATATCCAGGTCCATCTGTTTCCAGGTTTCCGAGACCTCTACGGACACCGTCGGCACGTCAAAATCCGCGGCCTGCTTGCCCGCGACACTGATAACGATGCCGCAAGTGTTCGCGTTGAGATAGTAGACATAGGTATGACCATCGGTGGATATGGCTGGGTTCCAGTCACGGTTAAAGGTCTTTTCGACGGCCTTGAGGTTATGCCACCACGAACTGGAGTCGCCTTGGTTGTCCAGCGTCGTGATCGCCAATTTCTCAGGAAGCGGCCGGCGTGTGGCGCCGTTGGGCCAAGTCAGTTTCAAGGTTTGCACCGGACGAACCTCTTCCCAGAGCAATCCGCAGAGCACCTGCTTGATCTCCTGAGCGTTCAGGTCCATGGGTTTGTCGAATGGCAACCCGGCATAGTGCATGAGGGCCAGCCAGCTTTCCGGCGGGTTCTCATCGGGATTGCGATCCGCCCGATACAAATTCGCGCTGGACGAGATATCCACCGGCGTACCCACCAGGGCTGCCAGGCGCGCAGCATCCAACGGCACCGTCTGTCGTGTCATGACCGTCATTCCTTGTCTGTCGCCGCGGCTCTGATCCAGACCAGCATCTCGCCGGGGGCGCGGTTGGCCCACATGAAATACGGGATGGCGGTGATGACGCATGGCACTTGTCGTGAAACTTGCGGCCTGTAGAGTTCGCCCTGCCAATCGCCACTATTGCGCCGGCAAGCTTTGGCTAGAATTCGCGGTATGCCATTGAAGAGACCAGTCCGGCTTCGCTGGATCGTGAAAGCCGCGTCGGAGCGCAGGACGAAATCGTTGAGGTTGCCGCCGTTGTCGGCCTCTTCGAGGCAATACACCACGGGTCCGCGATGGAGCGCGACGCGGCCGCAGTCCTGGCGGACGGCAGGATGCGCTTCGATCCGTTCGACGGGCATGGGCAGCACCAGCGTAACCCGGTCACCCTTGTGCCATTTCCGTTTGAGGCGGGCATAACCTTTCAGGGTGATACGAGCGACCGCGACCGACTGGCCATTGACCTGTAATTTGGCGCCGCGACACCAGGCCGGGATGCGCAGGGCCAGCGTCCATTTGGCCGTGTGCTCTGGTTGGATGGTTACGACAATCTTCTCAGCCCATGGATACCCGGTCGTTTGCGTGAGGCGGATCGTCTGACCGGCAACAGTCAGTTGCGCCTCACTCTCTGCATAATGGTGGACGGCAAGTTGGTCCGGGCCGGTCGAATACAGGAAGGAGGGGAATTGGGCGAGCATCCGGACGATGTTGGTCGGACAACAGGACGTATTGAACCATTCACTGCGCCGGTAGTGATACCCCCTGGCAACGAATTGGCCGTTTCCGTTGAAACTGGGTTGTACCGCCAGAGGATTGCCGTAGAAGAACGTCCGTCCATCGTGCGCGACCCCACTGATCGTCCCATTATACAGCGCGCGCTCCATCACGTCGGTGTACTGGCTGTCTAACTCGGCGTTCACCATGCGGTGCGCCCAAAACACCAACCCGATGGCGGCGCAGGTTTCCAGATACGCGCCTTCGTTCGGCAAGTCGTAGTCGCAAGTAAACCCTTCATTTGCATGCACCGGCCCCAAGCCGCCGGTAATGTGCATTTGCTGGTGCACAAGGCTATTCCACAATCGCCGGCACGCCGCCAGCAAGGTCTTGTCGTTGGTCGCCGCGGCCACGTCCGCCATGCCGCAGTACAGGTACATCGCGCGCACCGAATGGCCGACGACCGTGTCTTGTTCGCGCACCGGCCGGTGCGACTGGTTGTATTCATAGTTGAAATAGAACTCCCGCGAGACCGAACCGCGAGCGTTGATGCGGAAGTCACGCGGTTTCTCGCCGCGCGCTTTGGCTTCCATATCGAAATAGTTCGGCTGCCGACCGCGCTCATCAATGAAGTACTTGGCGAGATCGAGATACCGCGGCTCGTTCGTTGCGCGATACAGTTTCACCAGTGCCAGTTCGATTTCCTCGTGGCCACAGTAGCCGCGCTTCTGGCCGGGTCGTGTGCCAAATACCGTCGCGATGTGATCCACGTACCGGCACATCACGTCAAGGAACTTGCGTTTGCCGGTCGCCTGAAAGTACGCCACCGCGCCTTCCGTCAGATGTCCCGCGCAATACAACTCGTGCGCGTCGCGCAAATTCGTCCAGCGCGCTTTCAGGTCGGATACGATGTAGTGGGAGTTCAGGTAACCGTCCGGCCGCTGCGCCTTGGCAATCAAATTAATCACGCCATCGACGCAGCGCTCCAACTTGGCATCGGGATGTGACGCAAGACTCAGCCCCGCGGCCTCAATCCATTTACCAACGTCCGAATCCCAGAAGATGTGCGGCTGGTTGGGCTGGCCGGGTATCAGTAGTGGACCCCAAAATTCGGACCAGTAGCTAAGTTAGACTTTTCAGGTTCTGCCAGGCATGAGAGAAAGGCAGGACTATGAGCAAAACGAAGCGGAAACGGTATACGGG
>Ga0118677_10003559_pt1 | contig 29262 bp, 36 predicted proteins | sample AliMusrvi5mmetaG_FD_86154 | JGI IMG/M metagenome (GOLD analysis project Ga0118677, IMG submission 86154) | reverse complement strand
CAAAGCTCGTTTCCTAACAGTGTGTCAGGCGGACTTCAACCTGAACGGCTAATTGGGTTGTAAGGCTCTTTCATCCTTAAAGGTATTTATACTAATTTTACGCACACCTCGTGGCGCACCAGAGGTGCGCAAAGAAAGACGCAGAGAACCACAAAGAAATTATAGATAATACCTCTGCGCTTCTCTGCGGTAAAAAAATTTAAATGCAGAGTACCATAAAGAATAAATAACCATTCAAAACGCTACAGAACCAAAAAATTGATGAATCCGTCTTAAGAAAGACCTTTAAAAGATTGCAGCAATGAAAAAACCAGGAAACAATTACATCAATAATTCAGTTGAATATTGCAATAAAATTCAGAAAAGAAAGATTCTTGAAAGAAAGCTGGCAAAAGAATCGAAACTGGTAAAAAAGGATTCTATTGCTGTCCTAAAAGAATTTGAACGGTTGGATCAAGAAAATCAAGCTTATTGAGATTTAGATTCACTACTGTCCGGTTAAAATTGAAAACAATTAAGATTTCGCAACTACGTCGCTTCATAGATTTTATAATATTTTTCTACAAAGATATAGCAACTACGTTGCAGAAAAGAATGCTGCGTAGCTGCTTTCCCGCAAATGCGCGATTGTAGAATTAAATAAAAGGAAAAATGAATCCGTCAATTGACGGAGATATCAGTGTAAAAGCTTAATAATATATTATATTGAATAGTCAATTCTTATTTCTGCAACCATATAACCGTTTCTTCTCCTCTTATCCTTTCCGTTTCTCTCCTTTTTCCTATTTTTGTTCCCTTGTTAAATGAACTGCCAATTCGAGGCAAACATTTGACTGATAATTTGAAAGATAAAAAAAGATAACGATGATTGAAATTCCGAGCAAATACGATCCTACAGTAGTTGAAGACAAATGGTATAAATACTGGATTGACCAAAACTTCTTCCATTCTGAACCTGATGAACGAGAACCTTATACCATTGTAATTCCACCACCAAATGTAACAGGTGTTTTGCACATGGGTCATATGCTGAATAACTCTATTCAGGATATTTTGGTGCGTCGTGCACGAATGCAGGGGAAAAACGCTTGTTGGGTACCCGGTACTGACCATGCGTCGATTGCTACAGAAGCCAAGGTCGTTGACAAATTACGCAAAGAAGGAATTTCGAAAGATAGTCTTACACGTGATGAATTTCTTGCCCATGCCTGGGAATGGACCGACAAACATGGCGGAATCATACTCGAACAGCTTAAAAAACTCGGCGCTTCATGCGACTGGGAGCGTACCTGCTTCACAATGGACAATACCCGCTCCAAATCGGTTATCAAGGTTTTTGTCGATCTTTACAACAAAGGGTATATTTATCGCGGGGTGCGCATGGTCAACTGGGATCCGGCTGCAAAAACCGCTCTCTCGGATGAGGAGGTCAATCACAAGGAAGAAAAATCAAAACTATATTACGTCCGTTATAGAATTGAAGGAACCGAAGACGAATATGTAACTGTTGCCACTACACGCCCGGAAACCATTTTGGGAGATACGGCAGTTTGTGTCAATCCCAATGACGACCGCTTCCGTCACCTTGTTGGCAAAAAGGTTTTTGTCCCACTGGTGAATCGCCTGGTTCCGGTTATTGCAGACGAATATGTTGATATTGAATTTGGAACAGGATGTCTTAAAATTACACCTGCCCACGATATCAACGATTATGAAATCGGATTACGTCATCACCTTGAGGTGATCGATACGTTTAATGATGACGGCACATTGAGCGAAAAAGCACAATTGCTCGTGGGTGTCGATCGTTTTGAAGCAAGGAAACAAATTATTCCAATGCTCGAAGCGGCCGGTAATCTGGTTAAAATTGAGGATTACAACAATAAAGTGGGTTACTCTGAGCGTACCGATGTCCCGATTGAACCCAAACTCTCTGCTCAGTGGTTTTTGAAGATGAGCGAGATCACCAAACCAGCCGCCGATGCAGTAGAAAATGATGTGATCAAATTCTATCCTTCCAAATTTAAGAACCTCTACCGCCATTGGATGGAGAACATCAAAGACTGGTGTATCTCGCGCCAACTTTGGTGGGGACATCGTATTCCTGTCTATTATCTCCCTGATGGTACGTTTGTCGTTGCCGAAAGTGATGAAAAAGCGGTTGAACAGGCGCGTCAAAAGAGCGGAAATGAACAACTTACAATTAAAGATTTGCGTCAGGATGAAGATGTTCTTGATACATGGGTCTCCTCGTGGCTCTGGCCGATTTCGGTGTTTGATGGAGTCTGTCATCCTGATAATAAAGACATTAATTATTACTATCCTACCAATATTTTAGTCACTGGTCACGATATCATCTTTTTCTGGGTTGCCCGGATGATTATGTCAGGCTATGAATTAAGAGATACTTATCCGTTTAAGGATGTTTATTTTACGGGGATGGTACGTGACAAGCAAGGGAGGAAAATGTCGAAACAATTGGGAAATTCACCCGACCCGATTGGATTGATGGAAAAATATGGGGCAGATGGTGTAAGGGTAGGTATGTTATTATGCTCCCCAGCCGGAGGTGACCTATTGTTTGATGAATCACTGACCGAGCAGGGACGAAATTTCAGTTCGAAGATATGGAACTCTTTCCGTTTGATAAAAGGTTGGGAAATTGATCAAACAATCCCTCAACCCGAACATTCAAGACTTGGAATTGAATGGTTCAAGGCTAAACTGAGCGAAGTGATCGTGACAATGGATGATCATTTCGATAAATACCGGCTAAACGATGCTTTAATGACCATTTACAATACAATTCGGGATGAATTCTCGGGGTGGTTACTTGAAATCGTTAAACCGGCTTATCAGCAGCCTATTGATGCAAAAACTTTCCGGGAAGTCAGCGAACTCTTCGACGAAGTGCTGCGATTATTACATCCGTTTATGCCATTTATTTCAGAAGAGATCTGGCAATTGCTGAAGGAACGCAAACATGGAGACTCAATTATGATTTCGGTTTGGCCAAAACCTATTGCGAATCAGGAAGCTATTTGCGAAAAATTTGAATTGATCAAAGAGGCAATTACAGGTATCCGTGCCATCCGAAAAGAGAAGGATATTGCCAATAAAGAGCAACTCCAATTGTTTATCGTCCCCGGTGAGAAAGGTTATATTCCGGAGTACAACCCTATCTTACTTAAAATGGGGAATCTTTCAGAATTGAATGTTACTGATAAGGAAGTTGACGGAGCAATGTCATTCAGGGTCAATACAACTGCTTTTTACGTTCCGCTGGGTGATGTTGTGAATCTTGAAGATGAAATCCTAAAAATTGAAGAAGAGCTCAAATATACGATCGGTTTTCTGGAGTCGGTAAAGAAAAAAACAGGCAACGAGCGATTTATGAACAGTGCTCCTGCACAGGTAGTTGAACTGGAACGCAAGAAACAAACTGATGCTGAAGAGAAGATTAAGATGCTCGAAGAAAGGATTCTCTCTTTTAAGGCATCGATGAATTAATTTTCCAATTTGATGATTTGGCAATTAGTCACGTAAAGAGAATATCCAGATGTATTAATTTAAAACATAAAATCCATCGAAAGATGGTTATATAATGTCACTAAATATACATCCCGGTATCTCTTTTCCCATTGCTTAAAATGTATTTTAACACTACCTACTTCGGGGTTTGTGTAAGGTTGCTGTAACCTTTGTGTAATGTTTCTGTAACAAATGATACAGAAACATTACAGGAATCTTACACAAATATTACTCAATATACAAAGAAAGTAGGACAAAATTAATAGGAAGTTGAAACACGAAATTTTATCATTGCAATCAATTACTAATATTATATAAAAATAAAAAGACCTTCCAGATATCAACTATCGGAAGGTCTTTTGCATTTTAAGAGTAGGCAATTATCTTAATACTTCGTTGACTTCATGGTAAGGGAGGCCGAAAGCTTCAGCAACACCTTTGTAAACAACTTTTCCACCCACAATATTCAACCCTTTTTTCAGAGCTTTGTCATCAGAGCAAGCTTTCTTCCATCCTTTTGCAGCCAATTGAATCGCGTAAGGCAAAGTGGCATTGGTTAATGCAATTGTTGAAGTACGTGGAACGGCTCCAGGCATATTGGCAACGGTATAATGAATAACACCGTCGATAACATAGGTAGGATGATCGTGTGTAGTAGGCACTGTAGTTTCGATACAACCACCTTGATCAACTGCGACATCAATCATCACAGTTCCGGGTTCCATCGTTTTTAACATGTCTTTGGTAATCAGGAAAGGCGCTTTTGTACCGGGAATAAGAACCGCACCTACAATAACATCGCTCACTTTCACCTGTGCCCTGATATTGTAATCATTAGACATCATTGTCTTTACATTGGCAGGCATAATATCATTGAGGTATCTCAGGCGACGTAGATTTACATCCATAATGGTAACATCAGCGCCCAAACCAGCAGCCATTTTTGCAGCTTCAGTTCCTACGATACCACCACCAAGGATTAATACTTTAGCAGGAAGAACTCCGGGAACACCACCAAGCAACATTCCGCGTCCGCCAAATGTTTTCTCAAGGTATTTAGCACCTTCATGAATTGACATCCTGCCTGCAACTTCCGACATTGGAATCAACAAAGGAAGTGAACGATCTTCAAGTTCTACTGTCTCATAAGCAAGACACACCGCTTTACGGCTGATCATCGCGTTGGTAAGCTTTTCGCCAGATGCAAAATGAAAATACGTATAAACCAGCTGACCTTCTTTGATAAGGGTATATTCTGATTCGATCGGTTCTTTCACTTTCATGATCATCTCTGCAATCGCATAAACATCCTCAATTGCTGGAAGAATCTTTGCACCGGCAGCAACATATTCAGCATCAACGAAACCGCTGCCATTTCCAGCAGTTGCCTGAACGTATACTTCGTTTTTCCTTTTTACCAGTTCGGCAGCACCTGCAGGAGTCAGTGCTACACGGTTTTCGTTATTTTTAATCTCTTTTGGTACACCTATAATCATAATCGTTAATTTTATTTTGGTCAAAATTAAATAATAGTTACAACCCAAAATATGACTAAAATCCATATATTCAATGGCTTTTATAGATATAACCAAATGAAATAAAACGATCGGTTTTTGATGATTTCTTCTATTTATCTGTGTCATTTCTTAATAAAAAGAAAGTAAAATCATCCAAACAGCTAAAAATTATAATTGTATCTTTGCGACTTGTTAAAATTGAATTTAAAAAATGCCTAAAATTTCGAACAGGGGAGAATTATTGCCGGAATCGGCTATCCGTAAATTGGTACCATATTCCGAGAAAGCAAAAGAATTGGGAAGAAAGGTTTATCACCTGAACATTGGTCAGCCAGATATTAAAACTCCTCCGCATGCCATTGAACGGATCAGAAATTTCGATTTTGAACTGATCCCCTATGGTCATTCATTTGGTAACGATTCGTACCGCAAAAAACTCGCGCAGTATTACAGAGATCGTAATCTGGATGTTGATCCAGGCGAGATACTGATCACAACAGGAGGCTCGGAAGCAATTTCATTCGCATTTATGGTGTGCTTTAATCCTGGTGATGAAATTATCGTACCAGAACCTTTTTATGCCAATTATCTCTCGTTTGCCATCGCGACAGATGTTGTGATTCGACCCATCACTGCGAATATTGAAAATGGATTCAAACTACCTTCAATCGACGATTTCGAGCAATTAATCAATCCCCGGACAAAAGGAATTTTTATTTGTAATCCAAATAATCCAACAGGATACGTCTATACAAAGGAAGAGCTTGAGAAACTTAGTAAACTGGTTCTGAAATACGATTTGTACCTGATTTCAGACGAGGTTTACAGTGAATTTGTATACGACGGAAAAACACACCACTCCGTACTTGAACTCGAAGGAATTAGTCAGAACGTCATCATGATCGATTCAGTTTCCAAACGTTTTAGCGCATGTGGAATCAGGATTGGATCGCTTGTATCGAAAAATAAGTTGGTAATTAAATCAATACTAAAGTTGGCCATGGCAAGGCTCTGTCCCCCTATGCTCGGACAGGTAGTAGCTGAAGCAGCAGTTGATTCGCCACCTGAATATATGGAAGAGGTTTATAATGAATATTTAAGCCGAAGAAATTATATCATCAATGCATTAAATGATATCCCTGGTGTTTATTCCCCAATGCCCATGGGCGCATTTTATTCGATTGTAAGATTACCCATTGATGACAGCGATAAATTCTGCCAATGGATGCTCGAAGACTTTGAATATCAAAATGAAACTGTGATGATGGCTCCAGCTTCCGGATTTTATTCGACCAAAGGCATTGGTAAAAATGAAGTCAGGATCGCCTATGTACTTAATATTGAAGACTTAAAACATGCAGTTGAATGTCTGAAAGTTGCACTTCAGGTTTATCCGGGAAGAACGAATTGACTTGAGAATGGATCAACTTAAGATTCACCGAATTAAAAACACGGAGGATCGGCATTTTGCTGAATTCTGGAAAATCTATTCAGCCAGTTTTCTGCTTAACGAACGAAGAGTATCCAATCAACAAGCCGATGTTTTTAACAAGAAGGAATATCAGGTTGATACCTTTTTATTTGACGATCATGTTATTGGTTTTATTGCCTACTGGACAACATCAGATTTTATTTTCATCGAGCATTTAGCCATTGCTCCGGAAGTTCGGAGTAAAGGCTTTGGGAGCGCTATTTTAAAGCCTTTTATTGAAAGTAAACCAATCCCAATAATCCTTGAGATCGAACCAATCATCAATGATCTTACCCGGAGGCGGCTAAAATTTTACGAATCTTTAGGTTTTGTACTGAATGATCACCCTCATTACCAACCACCCTATCATATTTCAGATCAACCCCTGCATTTGGTGATTTTAACTTATCCCTATCAAATAGACGAAGACTTTTACCGGCAATTCGCTCAATTCCAGAAAAATACGGTGATGGAATAAAAAAAATGAAATAATATTTTCATTTTTCAATGCATTTTTAATCAAACAAATTCATCATCTTTTAAAACTCACTAAATTTGAAAAAAAGATGGAAAGATGGAAACTCTACAAATCAATATAATTAAGCAAGATGCTTTATCCATTTTAAAAGTAATGGAGGAAGCTGGCTTAATATCTATCCCTAAACAAGAAACAAAAAATAAAAATCTGGCACAACAACTTAGAGGTACAATGTCAATTTCTCGTGCAAAAGAAATGTCTGAATTCATTGATAAAGAACGAAGTATTAAATTTTAAATTGCTCATTTACAATTTATTGCAAACGATATCGTAACCTCATATTTTTAGTCTACCACTCCGTAGAGATCAAAATCTTCTGAACCAAAGATTTTCACCTGATAAAAACTGCCAATTTGCAGATCCTGATCAGCAGCAATCAGCACCTCGCCATCCACTTCAGGCGAATCGAATTCGGTACGTCCAATAAAATATTCTCCCTCAAGTCGATCAATCACAACCTTCATCGTCAGACCAATCTTTGCAGCATTTATTTCAGTTGCAATTTGTTGCTGAATCTCCATTAATTCGTCAGCCCGGGCCTGCTTCACTTCAATAGGAATAGAATCTTCGTATTTTTCGCCGGCAAATGTATCTTCCTCATGTGAATAAGGGAATACGCCCAAACGCTCGAAGCGTATTTCACGTACAAATTCTTTCAACTCTTCAAAATCTTCCGTTGTTTCGCCCGGATGTCCTACAAGCATTGTCGTTCGCAGATGAACACCAGGAATCTCTTTTCTGACCCTTTCAATCAGTTTGATGGTTTCAGCTTTAGTGGTATTTCGCCTCATAAGCTTCAACATTTTATCACTACAATGTTGTAAGGCTATATCGAGATAACGTGCCACATTTGGACTTTCGTTCATCACAGGAAGTAAATCATAAGGGAAATTAGCCGGATAGGCATAATGAAGTTTAATCCATTCGATTCCTTCAACAGCCGATAATTCCGAAACCAACTGTGCCAGTTTACTTTCTTTGTAAAGATCAATGCCATAATACGAGAGATCCTGAGCAATTACGAGCAACTCCTTCACCCCTTTTTCTGCCAAACTACGCGCTTCTTTGACAAGATCTTCCATTGGGATAGAAATATGTGCACCTGTCATTCGCGGAATGGCACAATAGGAGCAGGTACGATTGCAACCTTCGGATATTTTCAGGTATGCGTAATGCGAAGGTGTTGTAAGATAACGTTGCCTCGACAACGACATCTTATAATCTGCTTTCAGATCCTCAACCATCTTACGGACCTGAAACTTTCCGTAGAATCCATCAACTTCCGGTATTTCAGCAATCAGATCATCCTTATATCGTTCAGACAAACAACCAAATACAAATATTTTATCAATTAATCCCGATCTTTTGGCTTCGGCATATTCCAAAATTGTGTTCACCGATTCCTCTTTGGCATCGAGAATGAAACCACAAGTATTAATGGCAACAATGCGTGCATCCGAATCTTCGGAATCGTGTGACACTTCGTAACCATTCGCCGCCATCTGTGACAAGAAAAGTTCAGAATCGACCAGATTTTTTGAACACCCTAACGTGACAACATTGATCTTCTTTCTCATATATTTTTAAATTACAACCATTTGCATAAAAAACAAAAGGATGCACAATGGCATCCTGAATATATGCAAGTTGTGTTTACTTCAATTAAACAACGAATCGACAAATTCGTTGCGGTGAAAAATCTGTAAATCTTCGATTCCTTCGCCTACACCTATATATTTCACAGGAATTTTAAACTGATCGGATATTCCGATTACCACTCCCCCTTTAGCTGTACCGTCCAATTTTGTCAATGCCAATGCAGTCACTTCAGTTGCAAGTGTGAATTGCGTGGCTTGTTCGAAAGCATTTTGCCCTGTTGATCCGTCAAGAACCAGTAAAACCTCATCAGGAGCTGAAAGATACACCTTTTGCATCACCTTCTTGATTTTAGAAAGCTCGTTCATCAGGTTGATCTTATTGTGCAAACGACCTGCTGTGTCAATAATGACCACATCTGCACCCGTTGCTTTTGCCGATTGTAAGGTATCAAAGGCAACAGAGGCAGGATCAGAACCCATATTTTGACGTACCAACGGAACGCCTACCCTATCGGCCCAGATCTGCAATTGCTCGATTGCTGCAGCCCTGAAAGTATCAGCTGCACCTAAAACGACCTTCTTACCAGCCCCTTTAAACTGATGCGCCAGTTTCCCAATAGTAGTTGTTTTACCGACGCCATTTACACCAACAACCATAATTACATAAGGTTTCCCGGTTTTTGGAAGGTCAAAGTCTGAAACATCTGTAGTATTACTTTCGGCCAATAGCGCGACTATTTCCTCCTTGAGTATTCGGTTCAATTCCGAAGTACCCATATATTTGTCGGCAGCTACCCTTTTTTCTATTCTGGTAATTATCTTCAAGGTTGTCTTCACACCCACATCAGCGGAAATAAGGATATCCTCGAGGTTATCAAGAACCTCATCATCAACGGTGGTCTTGCCAATAATAGCCCTTGAAAGTTTTTTAAATACGCTCTCTTTGGTTTTTTCAAGACCTTTGTCCAGACTCTCTTTCTTTGACCTCGTAAAACTGAAAATTCCCATAACTAAATGATATGAAGCAACATTAACTAAGTAATTCAGAAAGTCAAAACGCTGAATCGTTGTTTATAAAAAAAGAGCTCCCATCAATAACGACGAAAGCTCTCTTCCTACATAAGCTGTAGATTATTTACTTTTGAAATAATCAGTTACTGCATCGTTAGGAATAATTTCCTCTACGAATTTGTAAGCACCGGTTTTTTCAGACTTAACCATTCTGATTACTTTAGAATAAGTTTTACCGGCCCCTTTTTGAAGTGATGCGACTACTTTCTTTACTGCCATAACTCAATTTATTTAATTTCCCGGTGAACGGTAATACGTTTAAGAATTGGATTGAATTTTTTCAGTTCCAGGCGTTCCGGTGTATTCTTCCGGTTCTTTTTGGTCACGTAGCGGGAAGTTCCGGGTTGTCCGCTAGCCTTGTGTTCTGTACACTCCAAAATGACCTGTACTCTGTTACCCTTTTTTGCCATTGCTCAGTAACTTATTTAAATGTTTTCGATATAACCCTTGGCTTTTGCTGTTTTTAAGGTAGCCGCCAATCCGTTTTTGTTAATTGTTCTCAACCCTGCGGCCGTAACATTCAATTTGATCCATCTATCCTCTTCGGGCAGATAGAACTTTTTGGTGAAAATATTCACCATAAATTTCCTATTGGTCCTCCGTTTTGAGTGAGAAACATTGTTCCCAAACATCACTTTCTTACCTGTTATCTGACAAACTCTCGACATTTTGAGTATTTTTTAGCTTTCTTTCTACAATTTTCAAACAGTTCGCAAAGTAAAGCCTTTTTGTTTAAATAATCAAACACTTGACCTCTTTTTTATCGTTAGTTTCATCAATTTATGATTAAACATCAAGAAACTTTGTTAATCAAGCAGATACAGGAGGTTTACAAGGAATTGAAAGCAGCATAGTTCGCTTTCGAATAAATTAAAATGATCTAAACAATAAATAATGGCAAATAAAAGCATCAAATGACGGAAGCGCAAAGTCGGAATTTGGAAGAGAGAAGCGGCATTTAGTAACCATTTATGAATTAAAAACAATAAAAATGAGTTTAGTCAATCGTAGCGTCAACTCTTTCACTATTTTTGGTAATTCATTAAACGAATAATATTGAGCAAATCGACTTTCACATATTACCCGACATTCTGGCAAGCGGCAAACCTGGTCGTGATTTATATTTTCATTCAGACACTTATTGATTTTCCGCTGGCTATTTATGATTACAATCATGGAACTGACTGGTTGTATCAACCATGGATTAAAGTACCCGTTTTTCTTGGTTCGACACTGCTGATCCTTTATCTCGGATACTACTATTCAGGTTTAAAATTCAGCGAGGTATTCTCGTTTAAACTGTTTAATCTACTGGTTATTCCTTCAATGGTTATTGCCTTTGGCGGATTGCAGTACTTTTTGAACGAGATAAATATTCATTTCGAAAAAATACTTCCGCCACCTGCATGGTTTATGGAACTGTTTTCGCGACTTTTCAATTCTGATTTAGGGGTCTGGGGCGGAATTCTCCGTATTGTGATCATCGCCCCAATCGTTGAAGAGCTGATTTTCAGAGGTGTAATCATGGCAGGATTTTCGCGTATATATCATCCGGTTTTTGCCATCTTCTTTTCAGCCCTTTTGTTTGGCTTGTTTCACCTGAATCCGTGGCAATTTCCGGCAGCATTTGCACTGGGTCTTGTACTTGGATGGATTCGCATACGGACAGGGTCAGTTCTTGCCTGTATTGCAGGTCATGCTATTCATAACGGACTTGTTTTCCTCTCCGTTTATTATTACACCGATTTAAATGACCTTTCATTCATGCAATCAGGAATTTCAAAGAACTATGGGATTCACCTTTTGGTGGTGGTAATTGGGATTGTATCAATTTGGTTCTTCACCCGAAAAGGAGCAAAGAACCAAATCAAAGCAGAAAAATGATTTGCATTATCTGACTTCCAGTTCATCTTTCGATGGCAATGCAGCAAACGATTGATGTGGCTCGGTTTGATACCAAAAAGCTACCGAGGCAATGTCATCCTGTAAAGGAAGATACCTGCCATTACCTGTCCAACCTAAAGCCTGAATTGTCACTTTAAGATCATTATCAAAACGGATCGGATCTGTGATATGCCAGCGATAGAGCCCAAAGCGTTCGTTTGCACGATATGCTCCGTCGGGACGGATCACCTGATGTAAACCGGAATAGGGGGTACAAAATTCAGTATATTTTCCATTGCGATCGAAATTATACGAGCCGCAGAAATAATCCTCGGTTCCTGTTCCGCAAATAGTTGGAAAGGTTTTATCACCATCCAAAAAGAATTTGATCTCGCCTTCACCCCACCATCCATTATTATTTACCTGCCAGGCAAGGTAAGTTCCGACATATTGACCCTTCCCCTTAATCTGATCAACAATAGTATATACCTCTTTATATTTCAAAGGATTGCTGCGATGAAACTGAGCATGAAAATAGGAAGCATTCTTAGGTACCTCAGTCAGGCAATAGTCAACCTGGTAATAGAGGCTCATCTCTTTCTCATCGAGGTTTTGCATTGTAATTTTGCATTTTTTACGGAAAGGCATTTGCCAATAACAATTAAAAGCACTACCAGGATTCACACATATGGCCAATGATTGTAGCGGTGCATATTCACCCCATCCCATACCAAAAAAATCTCCAACAGGGCATTCTACGGATGGATCTTTCTCATTATCCCAGTAAATTCGGAGGATTGAAAATCGCCAGGTTCCAGTTGGCGTCATCCAGATGTGATTAATGGCTCCGGAGCCATCAATTTCAGCAAGTGTATAGGTCTCCCCTTTTGCAATTTTTATAAACGGATTGACTTTCCATCCTTGCCCAAGATCGCGTGCTGCATTTGATGCAGAACCCTCACCCAGTTTCGCCATTCCGCCTCTCCCCTTTTCGCCATTGAAATTTTCAGGACTGATTGAACGGCTCTTTGCATCCGAAAGGAGAAAAAGATTTCCAAGATTATTCTGAATACCATCGAATGGAACATTTTGACTAAATAATGAGCCAAACCCCATTGTCAACAAAGTGAGCAATGCAAATATTTTTTTCATTCTTAATATGAGTTAAAGTTGCGTTAAAGCTAATAACTTTTTTAATATCAGGCAACAAGTAAACAAGGAAACTGTGATAAATATCAGATCATATTTTATAACAAATCGGCCCTATGTTAATAAAAAGAGTTAAATTTGCCGTTGTTATGAAAATAACATCGGGGTGTAGCGCAGCTTGGTAGCGCGCGTCGTTCGGGACGACGAGGTCGTCGGTTCAAATCCGGCTACCCCGACAAAGCAAAAAACACTGAATATCAACACACTAAAGAGCATTTCACGTACTGAAAGGCTCTTTTTTTCGCGAAAAATTTGCAAAATAACAACCTTTTTAAGTACATTTGTGATGAAATGTTTTACGAATGTTTTACGAAAACTGAAATGTTTTACGATTGTTTTACGAAAATTCATCAAATTAACGACCATGGCCACCTTTTCTTTATCTGTATTAAAACATCAAAAGCGCTCTGATGGAAAATTTCCTGTCTCAATTCGCATGACTTTTAAAAGAACTGCCCTTTACTTAAAAACTGAATATTACGTTGGAGAAAAACAGCTCGATAACGAGTATAATTTAAAGGATCGCTTTTTGATCAGGCTACTAAATAAAAAGATTGAACTTTATGAGGACATCATAGCAAGGAAGCTGGGGAACAACATAGATAAATATACCCCAGCGGAATTAAAAGAGTTTTTGATCAAGTCAACAAAGCCGGGATCCGACGATACTATAGATTTCGTCGCGTTTTCACGCACCCATATTGAAAGGATAAAACCAAAACAAAAATCAAGAGCAAGTGTGCTCCAACGAACGCTGAATTCATTTATTGATTATTTTGGTCGGGACAAGATATCAATTACAGAAATCACTTCAAAAATATTACAGGAATATCAGGTTTATCTTTTAAATCCTCGTACTATTATACGGCAAAACCAATACGGAAAAGATGTTACATACAATAAACCAGCTTGCATTTCTGCCGGTATACATGATTACATGGGTAATATTCGGACACTTTTCAATGCTGCAAAAATAGAATTTAATGATGATGATAAAGGTGAAATGAGAATCATTCACAATCCATTCACCAATTACGAAATTCCTCCAAAGAAAAACACAAAACACCGTAATCTCGATATAAAAACTGTGAACGCAATAATATATTGCCCTGATATGGCAGTTTCCGGCTCACACGGAACAAACCGATCTAATCTTGCAAGGGATGTTTTTGCTCTTAGTTTCTTCCTGGTTGGGATGAATACGGTTGACCTTTATAAGGTCAATGAATACAAGAATGGCCGTATAAACTACAACCGATCAAAAACCGAAGATCGCAGGGATGATGGTGCCCTCATATCTATTAAGGTGGAGTCTGAGGCAGTCCCATTCATCAATAAATACCGCGATAAAACAGGAGAAAGGGTATTTTGCTTTTATCAGATGTATTCTACAATGGAAAACTTTAATCTTGCCATCAATAAAGGATTAAAGCAAATTGCAAAAGAATTGGAATTGACAGACCAGTTAAGTTCATATTACTCCCGCCATAGCTGGGCTACAATTGCAAGAAATAACTGTGGTATCAGCAAAGATGATGTTCATATGGCCCTGAATCACGTTGACGAAGATATGAAGATCACTGATATTTATATTGCAAAAGACTGGAGTATTATCGACAATGCAAACAGGAAGGTGATTGATTGTGTATGCCCGACTCTAAAGGACATTGATCCTGAAATTGTTTCTCAACTGATTGAATGAATATTAAAAGAACTTCACCGTTTTTTGACTGTGAAGTTCTTTTAATATTAACGCCTTGTGCTTCTATCGACAATTTTAATGAGGCTATATAATTCAATTACCTTATCAAGATGATGTTCGATATCTTCATATTGAGAATTCAGTGAATGGCACTTAAGAATACCAGTCTTATTGTCGAACTCTTTAATGCGCGTAATTGCGATGCCATCATTGTACACAATAATAAAATCCCAATCTGCAAAACGAAGTTTATTGCTCCAAAGTTCTCGTTTAATTTCCCTGCCTAGTACAATATCTTTGTCACAGATAGCCTTTTGGGTTCCATCATCCATACTATCCCCGTCAACCTCAAAACATCGGAACTTTCCATTGAATGCCTGATCAACCATTAATGGTATTGTATCAAGGGATTCAATATATTTCACATCTCCATATCCCTTTAAGTATCCTCCTTTTCCTCTGATTGGAATAAGCGGCACTTTCAGAAAATCTTCTTCATCCATGGTTTTCGAATCAATCTGCAGCTTAGGATCGTCCTTAAACATATTCCCTTCTCCAGAAGCAATCCAGGTTTTGTTAAGGTTAGGATCAATGGCAATAAGGTTCTCAATGAATTTATTTGATAAAGTAACCTTGCCATTGATAATTTGAGAAAAGGAGGACTTCGTATAGCCCATCTTTTCTGCAAGCTTCTTTTCATTTGTAGCATGCTCATTGAAGATCAGCCAATTTATAGCCTTCTTAATCCTCTGTAATTCTGACATATAAAAATAATTGAAAATATCTGTAATTTAGTATCGATCTACATAAATTTATTCGGAACTTCGTTTATGTTCGCAACGCAAAAATTCCAAAAAAAACAACCAAATGACATTAACGAATCAACGGGCAAAAAGTTTAATTATTGTTCTCCCAGAATTAATGAAAATGATAAAAACCGGAACTTCCCCACCCGCGCCAACTTTTCAGTCAACTGAAACAGCAATCAATTCTTAAAAAAAAGAGAGCTGTTACATTTAATAAAAAAAATCTATTTATTTGTTTAGCAAAGATTTAATTTAAACAATATACTAATTTTCAAAAGATTTAGCTGTTTCAAAAGTAAACAAGTTTACAATAATATCCAAACTACAAATGACACAAAAAGAAAATTTTAAAAGAGCTTACGGGAAACTTAAGGTAAAAGAAGCCCCTATAGTAAAAGAAACCATTATGAAAAGATGTAAATGGTCCCACCAAACTTTCAGCCATAAAAAGGAAGGCAAACGAGGATTTGAAGTATATGAGACAGAAATAGTTGAAACAACTTTTCGAGCATTTGGGATCGATGCATGGAGTGGTGAAGAACTATTAACAGCTTAAAATAACAACTATGTTCAAGCTGATATTAAAAAACAGAAAAAATGCATTTATAATATTCTGATTTATGACATACATATTTGAAGAAAAGCACCTAAAAGATTTATTGGCCGACGCTGTTGAGATTGGATTCAAAAAAGGGCTTATGACCGGATCCGCGTCTAAAATAAAGATCAAGCCCTACATGTCCAAAAGAGAAGCATACAAGCTTTACGGCAGGGCAATCGTAGACCGCTGGATTAAAGAAGGATTGGTAAAAGAAATTAAAGATGGTGACAATAGCTCAACTGTCAGGATCGATCGAATCCAGATTGATATAATTGCCAAATCAAGCAATCGAAGTTCATTTTTAACAACTGAAGAAAGAAAGACAGCTATTAAAATTAATTAAAAGTAGAATAATACCCTACGGCGGGGCAAGGCCGGCGTTCTTTAAACCCGAATCCCACGGCGGTGGGTTCGCTGCCAACAGGGCGGGAGATCACTCTCCCACCCCTGGCATAGCAGAATCGCATTCTCTATTCCTTAAAAAACAAAAACTCAAACTATAGCGGATTCAGTTCTGTTATATTTCAACTTTCGCCAATTACCAATGAATAAATACATTAATAAACCTTTTAAAAAAGATGCAGAGCATCGCTTCACTACTGAAGAGATGGAAAAGAGCAAAACCCGATGTGGATTTGAATTTAAAATCACATCATTGCTTTTTGAGGATAACAAAACTCAATTACCAACTAAAGCGATTGGTTCTATTAACACCGGTCAGGGATGGAAAATAATTGCCACCTGGAATCAATTCGGAGAATGCACCTTAGGCGGTTTAAGATTGTTTTCATTCGACCTGATCAATTCAAACCAGGATAAAAACGATGAAGTTAAACCTATAATTGTGACCATCGGCTAAGCTGTACTGATATTAATTATCTAATTAGCAATTAAATGACATTATATGAAAAAGCACCAGACGATATTTATTACCGGATTTGCTCAGGTTTTTTTGGTCTCTGCCAACACCTACTTTATCAGCAGAACTGCCTGGTTGGGAATTGCAGTTTGCGGATTTGGAATTTCCTACTTGTGGACCATTAATGTTCGCAGAGTCACAATCGGGACCAAGGTGGAGCAATTCATATATTCAACCGGTGCGATGCTGGGTGGATTAACAGGGGTGATGTTGGCAATAATGATCAAACACTAAGAATACCTGGGATAATTTAAAGACAATAAATTTATCCAAAATGAAGTACAATCGCAAATATTATCTCCACCGACGTGTGCGCAATGCGGGATTCGGGTTGACAACCGGCAAAGAAAGCAAAACGATCAGCGTCAAACCAGATCAAATAACGCTTGCCCATAATAACAAGTTTATTAAAGAGCTCAGAGATGCTCACAATTACGCAGTACAATACATTAACCCAATAATGAATCTATGATTACGCACTGGAACGAAATATGCCAGCAAATTGAGGCATCAGAAAATAAACTTTTGGAGTTCATCGAAAGCGCCGGACTTTCGGCATCACAACTAAAAAAACTACAGAAATACATCTGTGAATGGAATAAAACCAAAAAGCTGGCAGAGGCTTTCGATCAGTTTATAGCGCCTTTTGATCCCATTAAAATCCAATCGCCATTCAACCAGGATGATTTTCGCTATATCTGGAAGACCTGGAAAGAATACATGCAGGAGCAACATGGGAGGATTATGCGAAGTCGCATGGAGCAGATGTCGCTAGATTATCTTGCAGAAATTTCAGAAAGTAATCCTGATCTGGCAATTAGTTACCTGAGGTATGCAATGGCCAACGGTTACAGATCATTCTTTAGAGTTGAAACAAAGGACAAAGCCAACCCTCCAAAATCAGATAAAAATGGAAGCGATTTCTAACATCGTAAAAAACAATCCGATGTATTCCGGCAATGTAGCAAAACTTAAGGAGCAGATCCGCGAAAAAGAAAACAATATGCGGTCGTTTAAGTCCTATTTGCCTATGAGCTACGATGAATTCAAACAACTACTTTCGGCCAATGCTTTCGAAATTATGTTGCGGAGATCGGTCAGGCATGAATATATTATCGATCAATTCAATGAGCCAATTATGCGACAACTGTACCTCTATTTTACCAATTCGCCGCAATGTGCCTGGAACCTTAATGCCGGACTGATATTTGGTGGTAAACTTGGTTGTGGAAAATCACTGATGATGATGGCCTACTTGCGGATATCGGACGAATATAGCCGGAAACTCACTACACAAGTTCACTCGAAAACACTTTCCGGATTGATCAAACAAAACGGGATTGAGGCATATACCAGGCGACCGCTATTTATCGACGAGCTTGGTCGTGAGGAAGCTGAAGTTAAGGATTTTGGCAACATTGTTAAGCCGGTGATTGATCTGTTTGGTTTGCGTTACGAAGAGGGCGCCCGTACTTATGCCACAACAAATTTCAATTATAACAGTCTCCAGAATTTCTATTCTGAGTTTATTCGTACACGTATGGAAGAAATGATGACTTACGTAAATTTCCCGGGTGAAAGCAGGAGATTTAAGAATGAATTAAAAAGGTAAAACAAGGAGGAAAAAATAATCTGTAAACACCGTCCCGTCCGTCAAGAGATGGACTGTGTAATTTATTAAGCGCCTACTATGACCAAGAAGTTTACGGAAACCAAAATTCCCAAAAATGGATCGAATCGTGTTGCACTGGTAAAAGAGTTCCTGGATCAGCACTATGATATTAAAATAAATATCTTCGATCACTCAAAAGTGATGATCTTATCAAAAACGAAAGAGTACACCCATGAGATCAGCATTGAAGATATAACGCTTCATATGCTCGAAGATGGAATCACCGGATGTGACTCCATCCTTAAAAAGATCATCACCTCCCCCAATCAGACTTCGCCATTTAATCCTATTAAAGAATATTTTGAAAATCTTACCGGAAAATATGCCGGAGAATCACATATTGAAAAACTGTGCAGCTACCTGAAGCCGCGTGACTATGGTGACAAACATGACGGTTATTACCAGAAGCGACTAATTTACACCTTGAGAAAGTGGATTGTTGCCACAGTTGCCTGTGCCATGGGCATCAAAGAAAACGATGCCATGTTTGTTGTGGTCAACAATGAAGAAGGTATTGGTAAATCAACATTACTTGAGTTTATGGTTCCTGAAATCCTCAAAGGGTACTATTCAAAATCATCAAAAGAGATGAATTTTCCTGATATGTTTACATCAAATCTGCTGATTAACTTCGACGAGATGATTGGACTCACAAAAGCAACCGCAGAAGAGTTTAAAAATATTCTTTCCTCAAGGCAAATCAATGTTTCGAAGCGTTTTACCACTACCAAACAACGTTACGCGTCAACCTGTGGAACATCGAACAAAGATGCAGAACATGGAGGTTTTCTGACCCCAGGAATGGGTACACGCCGGTTTGCCATCAACCATATTGATTCTATTGACTGGGAGTATATTAATCGAGTAGAGCCTGATCAGATTTGGGCTGAAGCAGTAATGCTGATGGACCAAAACTTTGAATACACTTGGAATCCGGAAGACTTTATAGAGTTTGGAGAGTACAACTCCCGATTTATCGTCCAGACCAGCTCCTATAAACTAGTCAAAGAGTTTTACCGATTACCTGAACCAGGAGAACAGGAAATAGCAGTGTTTAAAATGCCGGTAGAGATCCTGCGCGATCTTCGGGTAGCTCGAAAGGTAAACTCATCCATGACCACCGTGAGTGATGTTAACATCGGGATTGCGCTCAAGCAGCTGGGATATTCCAAGTATGGCAAGAAGATCAACGGCAGTACCCGGTATGGTTACAATATTGTTCCCCTCTTCTGATTTTCTTTTATACATCTAATAATCTATAACTTAATACAATTCTTTAATTGTATTATTTAAAAACATTTTTAGAGAATATAAATTTGTTTTCCGGTTACAACCTTTCAACCACACTAAAACATGGTGTTGATAAGATTGATATTTAAACATATAAAGGTTGTAACCTTGCATATAATCAAAGGTTACAACCCACTTACAACTTCTTACAACCGGAACAAGGTTACAACCGTGGTTTTAATTGCAAGGGACAATGAATCTGGATATTAATGCTAGGTTGTCGGTTGTAAGTATGATACGAAAAAAAATAATTTTTAGTTAATGATTAAAATTGTATGAAATACAGCTTTCCACCCAGAAAAATTCATTTAAAGTTTTAAGAAAATTCATTTTAGGCAACTATGGTAAATTATTTTCCCGCTTTATACTTATTGCGCTTAAGATGAATTAAATACATTGTTTTTATATTCTATTTTTTTGTTGCCTTGAAAATAATATTCGCAGAGAGTTAAAATAAAGCATAGATATATTGCACAGGATTAAAATATTTCTTATATTTGCATCAATAATTCATTGATTATGGGACAGATTTTTAAAAATTGGTTTAGGTCGGGGGATAGCGAGTTTTATGACAAAAAAAATGATTTAGGTGTATTGAATCAATTGATAGAATTTAAATATACTGAATCTGAATTGCTTTACACTCAATTAAATGCATTTGAGCAAGCTAAGGTATTAAATATCTATAAAATAGAGACATATAAATACGATAGAAATATTTTTCTAAATGACTTTCATAGCTATGTAAACAATTCATTTTTAAATATAAACAAGGACATACTAAATGATTTTTACGAGCTTTATAGAAATCAAGATTGGATAAATCCAGATGAATTCATCTGGAGTTTAAATCAATATTTACATACTCGAGGTGTTTTAGAGTTTTCACCTGAATTGATTTTTGGTAAGGAAGTTATATCTTTTGATTCGTCTCATGTAGATATATATCTTCGCGCTAAATTAATTTTTCGTTTACTCAAAAGTCTGATACTCTCAAAAGCAGCAAGATATTGCCTAATCTTTCACGAATTACCATTAAGATATATTTGCCACATGTATTCTGATTTAGTTTCTGCTCTTAAAAAGGCTAATGATAATAATTACAAGAATGATATTCAAATGATTATTAGCAATAACTTTTTTAAAATGATTCAAAATGGACAGAAAATACGGTATCGAAATGTTGCTTTTCTTAATTGAATTAAAAGCAACAAATGCAGTTGACGAAAAATATAATTGGGAGCTTGATCGACACATTTCTTCATTAAAGGAATTTGTAAATAGTAGTGAAAAGAATAATAATAAAGAATTCAAAATCAAATTGTCAGAGATAATTAATTGGGTGGTTTTGTATTTTACTTCATCATAATTTTAAAAAAATGGACATAGGAATTACTATAAAGAAACTGAGAAAAAGGAAAGGAATTAAGCAAAATAAACTTGCTGAAGAAAGCGGTATATCACAAACATATCTATCTCAAATCGAAAATGGTAGTCGATCCGCCACAATTGAAACATTAGAAAAGATTTGTGAAGTTCTCAATGTTCCATTCTCCATTTTATCGTTTTTATCGTTAAACGCAGATTCGATAGCTGCGAATAAAAGAGATGCATATTTAAGAATAGAGCCTGCAATTAAAGCAATGGTGGAAGAATTCTTTTTACAAGATTAAAATAAACCTATTCCTAATGCAAACACGCGAATACACTTTTATGTACTAGCGGGTTTGCTTTAGTATCTATTTTGGACGGTTTTTATGGTAGCTTCTTACTTTATGTGAAAGATGTAAGTTTTTGTGAGTTCTTTCGAAGGCTTCAAAATGAAAGATTTAATGCCTGCTGAATTTATTGTTTCCTAGACAAAAATCAGTACATTCGCATGTTCCTGCCGCCAGTGGGGTTTCATCAACTCTTGAAACCCTTATCTCTATGAAATTCAATATCTCAGTTCCTGTAAAGCCATACGTCAAACGATTCCTTGAGAATAATTACGGCAATCCGGTCGATTTCCGCAATCATCCCAGGGAGAATGAAATGTTTAAGCGTATGCTGAAGAAACCTAACTATGACAATGAACACAAGTACAAAAATGAGCTCTGCAAGCAAACACACGCCGTTGAAATATCCATATCCGATCGTGACTTTTACCGGCATGGCTGGGAGCTTTCGAAAACCGATATCGTCAGTTTTGGGCGCCATTTTGAGCATAACGCAAAATGGCTGATGCGGTCAGTTGTCAGCACCTACATCAGTTTTGGTATACCAATCAATATCGCAATCGTAAAGTTTCAGACACGTTTCCACATGGAAGAAGAGTTCTGGCCATTCGATGCTATTAAACAGGACTTTTTCAGATTCAAAACCAGCAATGATATTGACTTTAATCAATTTGCTTTTCAGCATCTCGAAAAGTTGATATTGGTTAATATTTCGAATGCAGGAGCAATTACCCGTCACACAGTAAAGAATTATGAAAAAATAATCGTTCAACACCAATAAATTTCAACTAAAAATCTGCGGAAGTTGTCACCGATCAGTGACAACTTCCGGTAATACCAAAAGCTATGAAAACAATCAATAAACAGCCTGAAAACATGGGTGGTGTACTCCGGATTTGGGCAGTACCTCCATCCGATATTTCATTATCCGGAAATCGCATGACTTTCCTTTCGGATACAAACTTAGTTGACATCTATATTCAGGAAGACTCTGCCAGCTTTACTGAAGATATGTCCAAATCGTTTGCCGGGACAACCTATAAGGTAGAATTATCGGCAATAGTTCCCTGCGATACTTCGGAAACGCTTAAACAGATATCAGATATGGAACGCCAGTCCAAATACCTGGTGATTTATTTGGATGGCAACGGCAATTACAAGCTTGCCGGCACAAAACCGGTACCGCTTCGCTTTTCTGCCAAAGCAACAACGGGTTCAGCAACCTCCGGATTAAATCATTTCAGTATCTCTTTCACAGGAACACAACGAAAAAGGGCTGTTTTTATTGAAAACCCATTCGTGTAAAAGATTATAATACCTCTATTTTCTGCCTGAATTGGCGGCCTCTGTCCTTTTGGCCGCTCTTTTTATACCCTAAACTTGCTGAAAACAAAGCAGGTTATGTCATCAAAAATCATTGTTATCGACGGGTATATTGGTCCATACGGTTATTCAAAGCAATTCATACGGAATGAACTGGCAGGTCAGTCAAAAAATCCCGTGACTATAAAAATCTCAAGCCTGGGCGGATCTGTTGATGATGCCCTGAATATTTTCGACCAGTTTGTGGAGCATGGCAATGTTACCGCAGAATTGTCTGCATTTGTTGCGAGCTCTGCCACACTTGTTTCGTTAGGTGCGAAGACCGTTCGCATGAACGAAAACTCATTTTACCTGATTCATAAAGCAATGAACTGGGTAGACGAATGGGGAACCATGAACGAGGATGAAATTGAATCGCTGATTGCAAAACTCGAAGCGCAGAAACAGCAACTGGCCAAAATCACGCTTCAGCTGGCAAGGATGTATGTGAAGAAAACAGCCAAGACCCTGGACGAAATCATCAGCCTGATGAAACAGGAAACCTGGCTCACTGCTGAAGAAGCAAAGACCTGGGGTTTTGTGGACGAAGTTTTTGCGCCTGATGTTGCTGTCAACTATCTCGACAACCTCCAAATGGTGGCAATGATCACCTCTAATGGTTTTCCTGATCCACCCCGGAAGAACAATCAGAATAAACCATCGGCGCAAGCAGTGGATGAAGATTCATTTTTTGACCGAATCTGGAACCGGATGCTCAATAAACAAAAAGACATTAACCCTAAATATAAAAAGTTCGAAATGAAAAAACAATTCATCCATTTAAACAGTGCCTTAAATATTGAATCGCTTGAAAGCACCGAAGATGGTTTTTTTCTAAATGAAGGACAACTGCAGCAATTAGAGGAAAGACTTGAAGCAAATCAGCAGCTCGTCACAGAACGGGACAGCGCAATCCAAGAACGTGATACAGCAACTTCCAGTCTTGAGACTGCCAAGGCAAATCTCGCTTCAGCTTACAATCCGTTCAACGCAATTGATCCGACGATTGCAACTGCTGCAACTCCGGAAGCCAAGGCAACAGCAATTCGTACATTGCTCTCAACACGCCCGGGCACTCCACCAATTCAGTCACTTGAAGAGCAGGACGAAATTGCAACAGACGAAGTTGACTGGGAAGCCATCAACAACCTTGAGCACAACAAACAAGTCGATAAAAACTCTTAATAAATTATAATCATGTCAATTACAACTACTTCGATCGTTCAAGAGTATGGTGCGTTTTACATCGACGCAGGACAGAACAAAAAACGGATTCTGACCATGCTCTCCCAGGGACGCGAAATCACCGATTTTGCGACCCCCATCAAAACGGATGATACCATTTTCCGCCTGGCAAATGCCACTTTTAGAACTTTAGTGCAGCCGTTCCAGAAAACATTCACTCAAAAGGGAGGTGTCGAAATTGTTCCTAATGAGATCCGTCAATACCGTTTTAAAATTGACGATGAATTTATGCCGGATGAATTGTACGCAACCTGGCTGGGTTTTCTGACACAGAAAAGTGTTGATCGTAAAGACTGGCCTTTTGTGAAATGGCTGATTGAGGTCTATTATGCCCGGCAGATTGATCAGGACATGGAACTAAACGAATATTACAAAGGGGTATACGCTGCGCCTGTTGCCGGTACCGCAGGAGCTGACGGAACCGGCATGAACGGTTTGAGAAAACAACTTCAGGCAGGTGTTGATGCGCATAAAATTAACTCAATCCCGCTTGGAGCACTGGACAAGAACACAATTTTCGATCAGGTAGAAGCTTTCACGGACGAAATTACAGAGGTTTACCAGGGAATTAAAATGAATGTATTTATGAGCCGCAAGTGGTATAAGAAATACATGCAGGACAAACGTGCACAGGGTTTTTACCAGCGGACCTCCGATAAGGACATTGACGGAAAGATCGATTTCACGCCGCTTGATGTTAAGCCGCTTGCCTGCATGGTTGGAACGGACGATATTTTCTGCACGCCTGTAGAAAACTTCATTCATATCTCTCCCGCAACACTTACCAAAAACCAGTTTAAACTTGAAGAAGCCAAACGTGCAGTTGCCGTTATGGCAGACTGGAGCGAGGGATTGGGCTTTGGAATCAACGAAGCTGTCTGGACAAATATCCGTCCGACAGTTTAATATTAAATAAAAATCCCTGTCACTCCAAAATAGCGCAGTGGCCAGGGGATAATGAATCAATCTTAAAAACGTAAATTGTCATGATAGATTTTACTGATATTGACAAGAATCTCCCGAACGGGGAGAATATGGGCGGGATCGCCCAGAAAGTTTATTTTGGGTACCATGCAGACGTGGACAAGTTCCCAACCAAACCGGTTGCACCGCTAACGCTCGAAACATCGTCCACCTTAACCGGCGAACTTACCATGAAAGCCGGGAAGCGGATGTTCGAAATGTACTTAACGGATGATACCGGGGAATTCAAGATTGAGCCGGTAGGAGAAGTTGATGGAAAATCATTCGTCACACACCTTACCCTTTTTCATCCTGGATTGCAAAGCAAAATCCGGGGCTTCATTAATGCGGCCAAGAATCAAAACCTCGTATTTGTAGTTATTGATAACGATGGCCAGAAATACGTTATGGGTGATGAACTACGTCCTGCGGTATATGCCGGATCGCCTGATGGTTTAGGAACCGGCAAAGATGTTGCTGCCCGAAAAGGGATGTCTTTCGAGTTTACTTATAAGACTTCCAATATTTATGCCTACACGGGGAATATTCCGTTGACCGAAGGGGTCTGATATATATTCGAAAGTTAAACTTTAAATTTCGTAAAACTTAAGTCAGGCAAAGTGGTCACTGCCTAGTTTGGTGTAATTGATTTCAGTGCCGATACGATCGGCATTGAAATTATTAAATCGCATTATGAATTTGAGTTAATTTCTTTAATCTGGTTTGATAAGCCTGCCAATAGTTAAGCTTTATTTTTTCACTTAGGAATGACGCACCCAATAGGGAAGCGACTTTATTTTGCCCTGACGTGATTCCCTTTAAAATGTCGTCTACCTGCTTTTCACTCAATCCTGCATGTTGGGCCAACAAATAGAATTGTTGAAGTACTGTTCCCTTTGCCTGACTCCGGGGCAACAACCCATCGTCCAAAGCAAAATCCTTATCTTCAATATGGATTCTGCTATTCAACAAATCATAGGCAGGACTTAACCGATAGTCGCCCATGGGTGTTTCCAAGAGCGAGAAGTTTTTAAAATGGGCATCACCATTTGAGAATAGATAATTAAATACCAATAGTTTAAATAGTTTTGGTGCTTCCAGTTTGTAGGCTGGTAAATGGACTTTCATCAATTCAATCAGCTCTAAATAATTGCCCTGGTATTTGTAGTGCTCTCCGTGTGTTTGCGGTGTTCTGCCAGCCAATGATGCAAAATCATCCTGGGCCCATTTACTCCCATCTTCTTTTACATCAAAACGTTTGGTAATGTATGCAGGCGTTCCATTTTTAAAAAAAATTAGTGCATTTTCAGCGGTTTCAATGCTATATACCTGACGGGCTATTTGCATGGTCAGATGTTCATTGGCAGGCATCTGGTCAGCATTTTTTCCGGCACCGGGAATTGGTTTTAAGATATATGCCCCATGTTCACCCTCATTGATTAATCTGAGCTTATTCTTTTCCAGCAGTACTGAAAATTTTTCCTGCACTCCTGAAATAGAAATACGTTTTCTGTTTTCCGCAAATAAATCATCCGTTTCCTGATTTGTTGCGGGAGAATCGTATGGTAAAACATGCTGTACGCTGTGCCCATTAAAAACCCTGTTTAAACAGGTCCTGCTATAGGTGCTATGACCTTCTGCAAGTGTTCCCGGACAATATTTTATTTCTGGCAAACTCATTTTTGTTCAATTTTAAGTACCCTGACTGCTCCGATCGTATCATTTTGGGCGGTTGTCAATAGTAAACCGAAATAGTCATCCGGATCAATCCGCATTAATTTACAAACCACCTGCTTATTTGACCCTTCCGGTAGCATGTTGTAGAAAAAAGGGAAAAGGTATAGGGAGTTGTATTCTTGTTGCGATCTGGGCAAGGTAAGACTTATGCCTGGTTTGTTACTATCTGCCATCCAGGCATCATTGTATCGGAAAGTAAACGTCCCATCATCATGTTGAGTCAATATACCGGCCTCTTCTCCTTTATATAAGATAACTGCGCTTCTCATTTATTCTCCTTTGGTTTCTTAATTTGTAAGCAAACTTCCATTCCAAGTACATCTGCTAATTTCTGTATCGTTAGCAAGGTGGGATTGCCTTTTCCACGTTCAAATTGTTTCAGGGTTCGTAATCCCACGCCGGAAAGCTCCGCAAGTGTTTCCTGTGTTACACGCATCATTTCTCTGCGCTGCTTAATGGTCTGTATCAAGTTTTCCAAGTGCATTATACGGCTCTTTATTATGCAAATATACTTTAATTTTATAAAATACAATCAAAGGAGCATTAAATTGCACTTTGCGTTAGATTTTGTATTAGATAAGTGCGATTGTCGATTATAAGTGCTTTATATGGCACTATCTGCAAAGATACTGTAGCCCTTAAAGGGATGTCTTTCGAGTTTACCTATAAAACTTCCAATATTTATGCTTACACTGGAAATATTCCTTTGACTGAAGGGGCCTGATATTAATAGTAATGTGGAAGCAATATTTTAAATTCGTAAAACTCAATTCTGGTAAAGTAGTTACTTTTTAGTTTGGTGAAATTGATTTCAATGCCGATCATATCGGCATTGAAATCATTAAACGCTATATGAAAACGATTTTCCTGATCTTTAAACTACTGAAAAAGTTAAGCTGAATAGTACAAAATTGTACCTGTTTTGGAACTGGACTCCACGAACAAAAGACTAAAACAGGTAAAAAAATCAAAAATAATATCTAATAGCAATTAACATTTAAGTAAAGCAGTATTAGGGAAGTTGGCTTCTCCTTATCTTCAGTAAAAACTGCTACCCTATGTTATCGCCTGCCATCTTTTTGTCCAATCGTGTGTCACTTCAAAATTGTTAGATTTTGTTACCATTGTCTTTGTGTGTTATCATGCAAGATTTTTTATAGTTTTATACATTGGTAAAAAAAGCCTGCAAATTCGTTGGTACTTTAAGAATAAAGTTTCCATGCCGATTCACACCATGATGCACAACAATTAGAAATGTAATTCAATTTTTCCTTATTAATTCCAATTTCTTCCAATACTGAACGAGGTTGACTTCTCCTCATTGCAGCTGGTGAACGCATATATCTACCTACGATTGAAGCGTCTCTGCCTGATAAATTAGAAACAACACTGTCCCATGCATATGTTTTTTCATCAAATGGTTTTGGGCACAATCTAATTACACAAGGTGTTACTTCAGTATAACCGGGATAAACCAGGCATTGAAGGCGTAAATCCCAAAGATGGTTATTACCATAAAGATTGTAATTAGTTGAACGGACAAACTGGAAAAATCGAATTGGGAAAATAGTTTTTAAACTGTCATTACCATATTTTTTTTTTGCCGAATCAAATAAATTATCAAGGCGAGCCTTAAGTTCTTCTGTTGGAATTGTTGAAGGGAAAAACTCTATACCAGTTCCACCTGAACCAGCATTCATTTTACCAACTGCTACCAATCCCATTTCATGGAATTTTTTAATTATGGTGTAACACTCTTCTACATTATTAGCTTGTTCATGGAATAAAGGAGTAATACCCGTTCCTCTAGCGACATCTTGCTGTTTGCCTTTGTCATGAACAAGAGGAGCACAAATATTTTCATGATAAAATTTAGTTTCAAAATCATACCAATCATTTTTCTTTGTTATAATGCCTCTTCTTGCAAGTTCAGGAAGTAAATTTGTATTAGCTGCAAAAACAACTGGACGATGCTTGTAGTACAATTTACCATTTTTAAAAGTTATATAGCCAGCTAGCTTGTCAATTGAACCACAAACAATGCTAATTTCTTCATCGCCCAAATTTTCATCAGTGTTACATAATCGAACACTATGCAATTCAGAAACCTGTTCAGCAAATATACCTGCTCTGCCAAAAAACTCTCCAATATGAATTAGAGTGGACTGATAGGCTAATAAAACTACGACAGAACCAGATGGTTTCTTTTTACCAATGAATGATAAAGTCATGTGTCTTGCTCGTTTATCATCCTTACTTTTTATTGAACTTGACAATGCAGCATTTGATCCATTTGCTTCAATAAGATGGATATTCCGGTGATGCTGACCCCCTCCTCCGGTCATATTGACCCCCATCAAGGATGATGGTTCAGAGAACTCTAATGACTGACAATTTTACCGTTTTTTTCTTAAACTTTCACCTTTTA
>Ga0118677_10002571_pt1 | contig 29266 bp, 23 predicted proteins | sample AliMusrvi5mmetaG_FD_86154 | JGI IMG/M metagenome (GOLD analysis project Ga0118677, IMG submission 86154) | reverse complement strand
CAACGCCACAAGCACAGCGGCGTAAATGCCCGCGCGGACGCCAAACGCGCGGCGCGCGAACCGATAGCACACCGCGACCAGCACGATCCCAAGCATGATCGAAACCCAGCGCAATGAGAACTGGCTGTCGCCGAAAAGCGCCATCGCGGCGTGGAGCAGCAGGTAATAGACAGGCGGGTTGGTGGGGTCGTCGAGGACAACCCCACTCAGCGCCGGTTGAGCGGACGCGTGAATCGCGACGCCTTCATCAAACCACACGCTTAAGGCGCCGAGGTTCACCAGTCGTATGCAGACGGCCACAAGGCAGATCAAAACCAGGATCGCTAATGTGCGGCACTGGTTTTGCCTTGTCGGCGCTGAAGTCGCTTGCGATTGCAGCATCTTTTCAAATCAGCGCTTCGTGTAGGGTAACAGGCTGTCGTACATCAGCTTCGCGGCCTTTTTTGCGGGCATAGCCCACAGCTTCTCGCTGAACATCTCAATCGAGAAGTAACCCGTATAGCCATACTTCTCAATCTGTTTGAAGATAGCCTGGAGATCGAGGCAACCCTTGCCCGGCAGGGCGCGGTCGCTGTTGCAATTCGAGAGTTCACCAGGCTTGTCGTTCATGTCGTCGACGTGCACATGCCGGATCATGGCGATATTGCGTTCGTTCAGTTGGTCGAACTTGGTCGGCGTGCAATGATAATGCGCGGGGTCGAACAGCACCCCCACATTTGATGCGCGCGTCTTGCGCGCGATATCAGCCGCTGTCCGCAACGACTTCACAACAGGCGACCAGTTGAACTCCAGGCACAACGTGATGCCGGTGGGTTTGATCGTCTTCGCTACCTGCGCGAATACTTTGGCAATCTCCGCAACTGGATCGGCCACACTCGCGGGATCAGCCGGGCCATCAGTGCCCACGACCATACACGTTGCGCCAAGCTGGCTTAAGAGCTGAGCATTTTCAAGAATACGCGCGTGGTTCGCGGCGCGTTGCTCGGCCGGCGAGAAACACTCCACGCCAGTTTCAAACCCGCCGATGCACTTCAACTCATACTTATCCAGCAGCGCGCGGACGTCGTCCACAGTGTGGTTCTGCGCCAGGTACTCCTTGACATGCTTGAGCACGAACTCGACATTCTGGAATCCTGCCGCGTGATACGCCGCAAGACACTCCTCCAGGTCGGCCCGCATCGTCGAAACTGAGTTAATTGCAAGTTGTGTTGTTTTCATGGTTGTCATCTCCCTGATACGGTCAATTGCTTACTTGCCCAGCAGCGTGAAGTACTCGCGCGCCACGCGCAGGTCTTCCACGGCTTCTGCGGCCTCACACATCGGTTTCATCTCGCCTTTGATCGCCCTGACGTAGTTAATCGCCTGCTGGCGCATGGCGTGAACCGGGGGCAGAACCGGCACGACGGTTTCGGGCGTCTTGCCGTTCCCCGGGTCGCGGAATATCTCGACTCTCCCAGGCTGGTTGCTTGCCAGGGGCGTGGGCAATTCCAATTTGATATAGCCATGCTCGAAGGCGATTAAGGCCGACTCCTGCCAGCCCAGTGTTGTCTGATAGGGCGACATTTCAATAATGCCCGCGACGCCACTGTCGCTCCGCACTGCCAGCACAACCTGTGAGGGCTCTGCATATGCCATGTGATAGGGTTCGCCTAATAGATGGCGCATCAGGTTCACCTGGTGGATATAGTAATTGACAAATGCGATGTAGCGTTGATACGTGTCCTTATCCATGTCAGGCGCGCCGGGGTCAACCTCAGAGAACGGAACGCTTTCAGAAGTTTGCAGCAGATCGTTAAAACCGCCGGCAATCCAGTCGCCTGCCGGCATCAAAATCCTGACATAGCGCAGGCGGCCAATCTCGCCGCTCTGCTTGAACTGGTCAATATACTGTCGTGCCGCCATCGTGGCCGGGTCGCTGCGTTTGTGATAACCGACCATGTGCCACGAACCGCCGGCCTGTAATGCGGCGAGCATTTGAGCGCCAACGGATACGGAACTGGCGATGGGCTTTTCAGTGAGGATTGGCAACCCCGCCCCATATAGCGGCGTAATCACCTGCCCATGCCGCACAAACTGCTGCGCGGCCACGATGCCATCCAGCGATTCATTTGCCAGCATGGCATCCGCATTTGGATACACGCGGGGAATTCCATATTTACGGGCGACCCTTTGCGCCAGGTCAGGTCGAAGCTCTGCGATCGCCACGACTTCGCAGTCAGACAGCGTCACATAGTTTTTCAAGTGAGCGCACTGCCCCATATTGCCAACGCCCACAAAACCGATCCTAACTTTTCGTTCCATCTTTACACCTCTGTGCAGAATTATGACATCTAGTTTAGCGAACAATCACTAAAAGCGTATTTCGAACCGACACAGCGTACAATCAGCGTTATGAGCAAGGAATTTATACCCTCTTCGGCCATGGTCATCGTGGCACACCCGGATGATATTGAGTTTGGTTGCGCCGGCACCATTGCCAAATGGACTTCGCGCGGCACACACGTAACCTATGTTATCGTCACCAGCGGAAATATCGGCACACACGATCCCGCATTCACATCTGACAGCCTTGCTGAACAACGCGAAAAAGAACAACGCGCGGCAGCGGCAGTCTGCGGCGTCCACGACGTGGAGTTTCTGCGACACAACGACGGCGAGGTAATGCCGACACTGGAGTTGCGCAAGGAACTGGTGCGCATGATTCGCAAGCACAAACCCGAAGTGGTTTTCTCGATGGACCCCACTGCATTCCTGAGCAGCTCGGATTACATCAACCATCCCGATCACCGCGCCGTAGCCGTGGCAACAGTCGACGCCATCGCTCCCGTCGCTTCAATGCCGTTGATGTATCCCGAACTGGGCGCCCCGCATACAGTGCGCGAGGTGTGGATCCAGTGGACTGAGCGGCCGGACACATGGGTGGACGTCAGTGAAACCATCGACCGCAAGGCAGACGCGTTGCGCCAGCACCGCAGTCAGGTGTCAGAGGAAACCGTCCAGATGGTGCGTCGCTGGGCGCTGGATGCCGGGAAAGGGCTTGTGCCGGCAGAAGCCTTCCGCGTGATCACGCTGGTCAGCCGCGAACAGAAGGAAAAACCAGTCGTCGACACGACCGCAGAACAGGAATTAGTCCAACGCGAGAAAGCCAGCGAAACTACAGCGCGCGCGTAAGCATAGCGGCGTTATTGAGTAAGCACCCCAGAGTCAGACCCACGCCCCCATGGGCGTGGGTCTTTTTGTTTCCAGTCAGCTCCCGGTGTTGCTGGGCCTGGCGGTCTTGCTCTGGATCAACGCTGCGTGTTTTCCCACGTCCTGCGACAGTTTCATCACGCGCTGGGCCAGATCAGCCATTTGTGTATGCCCGATTTCCTCCATGAAGTTCGATACAGGCACTAAAGGCTTGCCCCAGACGTCCGGCCCCATCGCCTGCTCATAAGCGGTCATATCATACCCGCCCCATTTCACCGGATCGCCAACCTGGAAGATCGCGCCGCCCACAAACGGCGACGGGTACTGCGTGCCGCCGACAGTCAACGGCAAAGTCGATATCTGCATGAACCGTTTGCACCACATCAGCACATCTTGATCTGTGGCATGATGCGCCGGGAATCCACCAACGCCGCCCTCATCTACGCCCGTCTCCGAGGATACGATTCGGCTGGCGCTCTTTGGATCAAACCCACAACGGGTATACAGGAAATGCCAGCGCGTCTCGTACCACTCATGCTCCACGATGACTTGTCTCTGCCCGTTCCACGTTTGCACCTGAACATCATCGCGATAGATGTGCTGCGTGTTCGGGCTGTACAGGTGATGATCCCACCACAGCACGCCTGCGTTAAAGGCCGGCGCATAATATTGCTGAATCGCAGCGCATACTTCTGGCTTGGTGAAATCCGGCGTGCCCATCGAAAACGTCCCACCCGCATACGTGGCGCCGCTGATCGCCTTGATCCGGTTTGCCATTTCGATGTCGAACTGCGCCCGTTTGCGAATGCTGTCCGGATCTCCACCGATCTGCTCGTATTCATTGACGCCGGTATAGATCAGGCGCGGGTCCTTGGCGCCTTCGAGTTGAGTGAGGATGTAGTTGAAATCCGGCAGGGCATGCACGTCAAGGTAAGGGCGCACCATCACGATCGCATCGGGGAAAGTGTCCTTGACTTGCGACCCCAGCGAAGGGTGGCCCACAATGGAGAAAAAGCGGCAGCCGAGATTGCCCGCGCGTATCGCGGCTTCAGTGTTATAGATGACGCTCAGCCCCACCTTGGTGGGTTTGACCGCGGGTGGTTCGAGCGCATCGACAAACGCCTCGGCTGTGATATAGGCGAACAGTGAATCCTGCGCCGAGGACTGGAACAACTGCGAGCCGCCTACCGTCAAACTGAGCTTGGCCCACTTACCTGAGGCGTTCGTGACGACATCCGCGACATCAAGCGCCACACCGCCCGGCACGAAACCCAGCAGCCTCCTTGAGGCAGGATCAGGACTCAAAAGGACTTGAACGGGTTCACCACTCCGAATGATTGCTTTTATGGTTGTTACCTCCGTTACCGCGACACAAACTTCATTGCGCCACGATATCACCTATTCACAAGACCGTAGAAATCTATTTTAAGGCATTCTCGAAGATAGGCGAGAATAGGAAAATACTAAGGCGCCTTGAATTACACGACAGACCGCGTGAATTCTTAAATGTTCAGCACAGGAGTTTGATTATGAGTCACCATCTTTCCGAATCGGAATTACAGGCCGGGCTGGAGTCCGTAAAGGTCTCTCCAAAGGACCAGGGCGCCGTTGAGATGATTGTGATCAGGCCAAGGAATCGCGAGCGGCTTGTCCTGACCGAGTGTGAGGTGAGTGCGGCACTTGGCGTCCATGGCGATATGTGGGCAGACGGCTGCTGGAAAAAGCTGCCAGATGGCTCACCCCATCCCGATGTCCAGATCACCCTGATGAATAGCCGCTGCATTGCGCTTCTGGCAGGGGATAAGAACCGCTGGTCGCTGGCCGGCGATCAATTTTTTGTTGATCTGGACCTGAGTATGGATAATCTACCGGTGGGTCAGCAACTGTCCATCGGAACGGCCATTTTGCAGATCACCGATATTGCGCATACGGGTTGTGAGCAGTTTATCGAGCGTTATGGGAAAGCAGCCAAGGCGTGGGTGAACTCGCCGCTTGGAAAACAGATGCGCCTGCGTGGCATCTATGCCAGGGTCATCCAGGCCGGTTTCATAAAGACTGGCGACGCGATAGCAAAAATTTAGCATCTGGAGAACATATGAGCGTGGACATCGTCATTGGCATCGATATCGGGACACAGGGCGTTCGCGTCCTGGCCGTGGATCACGGCGGCAGGATAGTGGCATCGGCGAGCGAAAAGTTTGCGCTTTCCTCAGTGCAACTGCCAACCGGCTGGGCTGAGCAGGATGCATTGACATGGTGGAGTGGCGCAGCCAGTTGCCTGCGACAACTGACGGGCGCCCTGCCCCCCGACGCCAACATCTCCGGCATCGCGATTGATGCGACCTCAGGCACTGTCCTGCCCATCGATGGCGCTGGCCGACCGCTTCACAATGCGCTCATGTATAACGACGCCCGCAGCGAACCCTATGTCCTGGCCGTCCGGCGCAGCGCGCAGGATCTCGAAACCCGCCTGGGTTACGCGTTCAACGCCAGCTTTGCGCTGCCAAAGCTCCTGTGGCTGCAAAAGGAGAGACCGGAAATCGCGGTAAACACGCGTCACTACATCCACGCCACGGACTTCATCGCAGGCCGGCTCACCGGCGACTACGCGGTCACCGATTACAGCAATGCGCTCAAGACCGGTTATGACCTGCTGAATCACGAATGGCCGGCATTCATCGAAAATGAGCTGGGGTTGGAAATCGCCAAACTGCCGCGCGTCGTAGCGCCGGGCAAGCCCATCGGCGCAGTCACGTCGCGCGCGGCGCTGGAAACAGGGCTGCAGGCCGGCATACCGGTTTATGGTGGCGCAACAGACGGCACAGCGGCGCAGATCGCCTCCGGCGCGGTCGATCCTGGTTCGTGGAACTCGTCACTTGGAACCACGCTTGTCATCAAGGGGATCACCCGGCAGTTGCTGGTTGATCCACAGCGCAGGGTGTACAGCCACCGCCACCCCGATGGCTGGTGGATGCCGGGCGGCGCCAGCAACACCGGATCGGAGTGGATACGCCGTGATTATCCGGAGCGCGATATCGCGCTGCTGGATGAAACGGCGGCCACACTCACGCCGACGGGGCTTATTCGCTATCCGCTCGCGCGCACAGGCGAACGATTCCCCTTCCTGAACTCAAAGGCAATCGGCTTCATAGTTGCGCCGGATGGCCATGCGCCTGATCCGACAGATCCACGCGCATATGCCGCCGGCCTCGAAGGCACTGCAATGGTCGAACGGCTGGCATACGAAACGCTTGAGCAGATTGGCGCGGTGGTGGGAGACCGCATCTATTCAACAGGCGGTGGTTCGAGGTCGTTGATCTGGCTGCGCATGCGCGCCAGCATGTTAAACCGCCAACTGGTCAGGCCAACCAGTAGTGAGACGGCGATGGGCGCCGCATTACTTGCCGCTGGCGGCGCGTGGTATGGCTCTCTCAGCGCGGCCTCGCGCGCCATGATCAGGCCTGATCTGAGCGTCGATCCAGAACCAGCACTCACGCAGCCCTACAACGCCATGTATGCCGTCTTCTGCGACCAGTTACGCTCACGCGGATACCTGTGATGCCCGGCGCTGGTTTGACTTGCTGAGGCGGCTTGCGACGATGCGCCGCGCGCCGCACGATTCACGCGCGACCAGCGAAACGGGCAACACAAGCTTCTCGTTTTCAGCCACCCTGCCCTCGATGTGGTCGATCAGCATGTGTCCAGAATGAAAGCCCATGTCATAGCGCGGCTGCGCCACGGTGGTGAGCGGAACATTGAGATGACTCGATTCCGGCAGGTCGTCAAAACCAACCACTGCGAAATCGTCCGGAGGCGTCAGCCCGACACCGGCCGCTGTGCGAGTGAATGCCATTGCCACAGCATCATGCACGGCGACGATTGCGTTGGGCAGCACTTGATGCGGGCTGCGGAGTGTGATGAGCCTGGCGACTTCGTCACGATCCATGAGATTCAGCGGAAGCAGTGGTTTGACCTGGTCTTGCAGGCCATAATCCGTCAGCGCCTTGCAGAAGCCCTGGTAACGATCACGCACAGAAGTCGTGCCGATCTGTTCGCGACCGGATGTGATGAAATAGAACGATTCGTAGCCCAGGATGATCAGATGCTCAGTGACGCGATAGGCGCCATCGCAACCATCCGAAATCACGTAACTGGTATCGATGTCGCTTAGATACCGATCAACCAGCACGAGCGGCACATGATGCTCAATGATGGTCTGCACGCCCGCGGTGTGCGAGACATTACTAACTGGCATGACCAGGAAGCCATCGGCCCCGATGCGCAGCAATCGTTCAACCTCGTGCTCCTCAGTCCGACCGTCCTCGCCAGAGTAACCGAACATGATTGCATAACCGCGCGACTTGGCGGCGCGCTCCGCGCCAAGCAGGATGTTCATCTGGAGCGTATCGCTGCGGGCGCAGAAAACAAGACCCAGCATCTTGTGTGATGAAATGGCGCTGCGCTCGTGGCGGGGGATCGGTTGCGCGGGCGGCACTGGCCTGCTTGCGCCTGTTCGGCGGACAAACGTCCCCTTGCCGCGCGTGCGCGTGATCAAACCATCCATCTCCAGACGGTTCAGTGATTGCCGGATCGTGCTGCGACTGACGCCAAAGCGTTTGCACAACTCGGCTTCGGTTGGCAGGCGCGCGCCTGGCAACAGCCCCTCACGCGCAATCTCTTCGCGGATCTTTTGCTCTACCTGTGCGTATAGCACTGCTGGGCGAATTTGATCGACGTTCACTTCGCTGGACATACCGCCGCTCCTTGGCTGCAATTAGCTGCAATTGACTGCAATTAGTACGTACAAAGGTCAAATAATTATAAGCCAAAAGCACTCGCTTCGCACACTTGGTAATAACTAAATCGGCACTTCGTGTTGACTTGCACAGAATCCGTGCATATAATCTCAATTGCCTCAACGCTTTAAGTAACACTTTAAGTATTGGGAGTTGTGACACCAGAGATTTAGCGTATCCATACAAAAGGAGAAGTGGCGCTCATGATTGACGCGACAGCTCGCACTGCAATTAACGTGCCTGCGTCAGAAGTGCTTAGCCGAAAGGAACGCATGAAACGATGGCAATACCGTCATCGTCATGCGGTTGAAGGCTGGGCGATTCTTACGCCGATCCTGGTTTATTACAGCATCTTTTTTCTCGTGCCGGTCTTTGGCAGTGTGGCGTTAAGTCTCACCAAATGGTCTGGTCTGAGCGGATCACCTGAATGGGTCGGGCTCAAGAACTATGAGCGCTTTATAACCGATCCGACCTATCGAACCATCATCACGAATACTATTGTCTTCGCAGTATCGATCCTCTTGATACAAACGGCGCTAGGCATGGTTATCGCGCTGATGTTAAATTCGAAGGTGCGCGGTCGCGGCGCCTTCCGCGCTGCGTGGTACATCCCGACTTTGACATCCGCTGCTGTAATGGCACAAGTAGCATTTGTCTTCATCTCGCCGGCAGACGGCGTCATCAACATGGTGCTGCGCCAGTTAAAACTACCGCCAATCATTTTCTACACGCAAGTAGATTGGATGCGCGTCATCATCATCGCATATTCCGTATGGCGCGGCGTTGGCGGTGTGATGGTGCTTTATCTCGCCGCGCTACAAGGCATTCACCAGGAGCTATATGAAGCCGCACAAGTAGATGGCGCAAACGGCAAACAGATGTTCCGGTATATCACCGTGCCCCTCCTTGCGCCAATGACGGTTTTCGTATTGATCACAGGCATTATCGGCACCGCTCAGATATTCGAGGCAGTCATGTTCTTGAGTAAAGGCGGGCCTGCAAACCTGACTAACGTGCTCATGCTGCAGATATACCAGGATGCATTCGCCAATCAAACCCTGGGTCTGGCAAGCGCCGGCGCCATCTTCCTCGGTCTCATGTTGCTGGTATTCTCCAGTTTCCAGATGCGCATCCTGAGTCGCGGTCGCGTTATGAATTAAGGGAGGATAAAGGCATGAACGGAACACTAACAATACGACGCTCTATCAACCCAGCCAGAGTATTACTGTATCTGCTGCTGATCTTATCCAGTATGGCGATGGCATTTCCACTTCTCTTCATGTTTCTGGGAGCGATTGGGACATCCGCTGATTACATTCGCAGCCCGTGGCTGCCAATACCATTAATCCCGACATTTGAGAATTTCGTCATCATCCTTGATCCGAGCAAAACGGATGTCTGGAAATGGATTTTCAACACGCTCATTCGCGCCACCTGGTACATCATTGTGCCGGGTATCTGCGCCGTCCTGGCAGGTTACGTCTTTGCCAAGCTGCGTTTCCGAGGGCGCGATACCGCATTTACTTTTCTGCTTGTTTCGCTAATGCTGCCGGGCATCGTCTTCCAGGTGCCCACATTTGTAATGATGGCGCGTTTCCCATTGGCTGGCGGAAATAACCTGCTCGGGCAAGGGGGAATTGGGTTTATGAATCAATGGCCGGCACTGCTCATCCCGGGTCTGGTGAGTGTGTACTACATCTTTATGATGCGCCAGACGTTCTATAGCATCCCGGCCGACTTTGAGGAAGCCGCGCGCGTGGATGGCGCAGGCACGATCCGATGTCTGATCAGCGTGTATCTGCCGATGTTGAAACCCGTGCTCACCGTATTGGTCATTTTCCAGTTCATCGGCATATGGAATGACTACTTGTGGCCGCTGTTTGTATCCAGCGGCAACCCGCAGATATATGTCATGGCGTTAGGATTCCAGTACCTGCAGCAAGCGGGCAACGCACTCAAGGGTTTGCCAAATACGGTTACCGATTACCCATTTACATTTGCGCTTGCCACTTGTTCGATCCTTCCGCTCGTGGTCATGTTCCTTCTGCTGCAGAAGTACTTCGTTGAAGGCGTGCAGGGCTTTGCCATCAAAGGGTAAGTAGTTTAAAACGGTTTACTCACGCGCGACTTCCGTTCGGTCGCGCGTGTTTATGAGATTCTAAAAGAGGAGGCGCCTACTGCTTACAATTACTCGCTCACTCATTCTCAGGCTGTCTAATGTATCCGAGTTCCGTTTGTCCGAGTCAGGAGAAAAGTAATCCCATGAAGCGTAATATTTCTCGCCGTGATTTGCTCAAAGCATCCGCAATCGGCGGCGCTGGCGTTTTGTTGGTTGCATGCGGCGCCACCCCCACGCCTCAAACCATCGTTGTGACTAAGGAAGTCATCAAGGAAGTACAGACGACCGTTCAGGTTCAGGTCACCAAACAGGTCAATGTCGAAGTAACTAAAGAAGTGCAAGTGCAGGTTACCGCCGACCCCAAGGCCGGGCCGCAAACCTTGACTGTGTGGGGCTCCGGGTTGGACCTTACTCAGATCGACAAGGATCCCGCCGGCGCAGGCGCCGCCATGGTCGCACATAAGACTCTCTTCCTCAAGAAAAATCCGAATGCCAAGCTGGTATGGGAAGAGCATGGCTGGGATGAGGCGTTGCGCCAGAACATCGTCAGCGCGTTGCTGGCCGGCACGCAGCCCGATGCCATCGTCGGTGAAAACTTCTTCCAGCAGTATGCGGCGCTGAAGGCGCTGCTGCCGATCGACGAAGTAACTCCTCCAGAAGTCAAGGACAACGCAATCCTGGGCACACACAAGGCCGCGATCTATGATGGCAAGAACTACGGCTTCTCATGGATTTCCGGCTGCTTCGGTTTCGAAGTCAACCCGAACGTCCTTAAAGATGCCGGCTTGAAGGAAGAAATTCCGGCGACCTGGGATGACCTTCTGCAAGCGTCCAAGGCTGTGACCGATAAGTCCGGCGGCAAGGCCTACGGGTACACTCTGCAAGGACCACTGGGATTCAGCGTCGGCGGTATGTTCCGACTGGCTGTGTACATGCAGCAGGTGGGCGTTACGTTGAACCAGGCTGACAAAGTTGACCAGCCGTACTTCAACGACCCCAAGGGTGAACAGGTGTGGCAGTTCGTACGCAAGATCCTGCCTTACACACCGCCCGGACTGGTCTTCGAGCCCGACGAGGGCAAGGTCTACACCCAATTGTTCGCCGGCAAGTCAGCGCATCAGATGGCTGGCTCATGGCATGTGAATTGGGCCAAGCAGAATAAGCTCGCCAACGCCATGTATGGCGCGGTGCCAATCCCCACCGGCGGCAAGCCCGCCAGCTATGTGGTCGGCAACGTGATCTACGGCGCGATGGCGGCAACCAAGGTGCCCGATCTCGCCAAGGACTGGGTCATCACCAGCCAGGACGACTCGGTGCAGAAGATCGTCTTCAAGTCCGCAGGGCGCCTATGCTCGACCAAGACATCAATGGAAGCCTTGCTCAATGGCACCGATGCCGATGACGCAACCAAGTCTTACGGCAAGTTGCTGCGCGACAGCGACCTGGGCGTGCTCCCGCAGTGGACCAAGGAGCCCAACAAGCTCAATGGTATCTGGAACGACCTCTTCACCGCTGTGTTGACCACCCAGACCGATGTCAAGCAGCTTATGGACGAAGCCCAGAAGAAAGCAGAAGACGTGCTTAAGGCTTAGTTTCGTCGCAACGATGCGTAAGGACACTGAGTGGGGCCAACCAGCCCCACTCAGTTGCTAATATGGCCCTGCGCTTTTGTGGCTGCTAACAGGTTTGTTTGAATATCTATAGGAAAAGGATGTTGTTATGGCGCCAATCACAAAACCCGGTCCGATGACCGATGAAGAGAAGTTCATGTTTGACAGCACCGGGTATCTGGTGATCCCGGAGGTCCTGACTCCAGCGGAAGTCGAAGCTTGCCTGCAGGCAGCGCGACGCGCGCATGCCCCTTTCCCTCAGGGAGAATGGCGGCAACTGGGTCACCTCTACGAGACTGAACCCGCTATCGAGGCGTTGATCGACCACCCTGGCATTCTGCCGAAAGTGCGCGCATTGCTGGGCGACTATTTCATTCTGCAAAGCACCTGGTGCACGCTTCAACCCGCGCGCGGCAAGCCGGGCGGGTACCACCAGGATGGCTCCGGCGTATTTGAATTCCGCAATCTGGCCCTCCCCACGCCGCTGGTGCAACTGCGCGTCGGATATTTCCTCACCGACCAGTCGCGCAGCGATATGGGCAACATGGTCATGATCCCCGGAAGCCACAACGCCAAACTGCGCCTGCCAAAAACCGTAAAAGCGGATACTGAAACCGATCTGCCGATCCGGGAAATCATTACGGGCAAGCCCGGTTCGGCGCTCTTGTTCCACCAGGGCGTGTTCCACCGCACCGGCGTCAACGCGATGGACTTCGACCGCTATACGATGCACATCGTTTACTCACCGCCGTGGCTGATCCCCTCGGATCGCATGGAGAACTCGAAAGAATTTGTCGAGCGCACCACGCCGCTGCGCCGTTCGCTGTTGGGTGAATGGAAACGCCCGGAAGAACCCTTTGGCATGGGCTACGTCCGCCCGCCATTTGAAAATTAAGAGCCTGCCCTGACAGGCCTACCCCTTCGTCTGGAGGCGCAGCATGTCCATGTTTGCCGTCAAAGACCACCATGGAGCCCCAACACTGTTCCAGGATGGCGCCCCGGTGTTCACCACCATTTACCTGACAGTCCGCAACTTCCGCAACCCGGGGGAATTCCAACCCGATCCCCATTTCGAAGAGTTTCGCGATGCGGGGTTTCACTTTTATTCAATTGAACTCCCGACGCGCTTCGATGACGCCTATGATCCTGTCACGCAGTCATTTAAACCCGAGGCGTTCAAACGATTGGACGACCTGCGGTGTTACGCCGCGCTCGATCCACAGTGCAAGTTCCTACTGCGCGTCGGCATCGAACCACGCGGCGAAGACTCCGCCTGGATTCAGCAACACCGCGACCAGTGCGAGATTCTCGAAGCTCGCGCCAAAGGCATTTACCCAACGCCGTCCTATGCCTCGACGATCTGGCTGAACGATGCTGCCGAGTTCATCCGGACGTTGATCCGTTATATCTACGACAACGGGTTGGCCCAGCACATCCTCGGTTACCTGATCTGCGGCGGCGACAGCGCGGAATGGGTCAAAGTCGGGCCGATGGAGGACTGGGCGGGTGATTACTCACTCCCGATGCAACAGGCGTTTGGCAAATGGCTATCAAACAAGTATGACTCACTGGACGCCTTGCGCGCGGCGTGGGACGATCCACAGGCCGCGTTTGATTCGCTGAACCTCGTTCCGTCTCCAGCGGAACAGAATGACACAGACCTGTTTCTCTTCAAGGATCCGCGCAAACGGCGCAAGGCCATCGATCACTTTCAGTGCCTGGCGGACATCGTCGCGTCAGATATCAGCACTTTGTGTGGCGTCGCCAAGGAAGCGTGCAACCGCGAGCATCTTGCGGGCGCCTTCTACGGCTACGTGCAGGAGATCGTCTGGAATAACGGCTTCTTCGGCCAGCGGCTGGAGGACGCAGATGTGGCGCATGCCGCCGGGGCGCGTTCTGGTCACGCCGGCCTGAAAAAGGTTCTGGCGTCGCCAAACGTGGATTTTCTCAGCAGCCCGTATTCGTATGGCTTTCGCGGCGTCGGCGGTGAAGGCGGGTTCATGTCGCCGCAGGAAAGCGTCCGTCGCGCGGGCAAGCTGTGGATTAGCGAAGAGGATACGCGCACGCACCTCTGGCCGCCCGATTCTTTTTATGGGCAGACGCGCAATACATCCGAGACGGTTGCGGTGTTGAAGCGCCAGATGGCGAACTTGATCACTCACGGCGCGGGCGCCTGGTGGTGCGACTGGGGCAAGCCAACCGGAGGCGCTTTCGCTGAACCCGAACTGTTGGCGGTATTCAAGCGCAGCCTTGAAATCGGGCGCGGCGCACTCGCCATGCCGGATCGCGCGTCGGCGGCTGAGGTCGCTATAGTCATCGACGCAGAGAGTCCGTTCTATCGCTCGACATTGAACAACTTCGATAACCCCTCGTGGCGCAACCACGCCTGGGGCATTGTCCGCATCGGCGCCCCTGTGGATGTCATTTTGCTCAGTGATCTGCTGGAAGGCCGCGCGCGGGACTATAAATTCTACTTCTTTGTCAACACAGTCCACTTCTCACAGTCTGATCGTGAAACAATCAAACAAGTGCTGCGTCGCGACCGCAAGATGGCGCTATGGGTGTATGCGCCCGGATTTGTCGATCACGACCTGTCGGTCGATCACTGCGCCGATCTGACCGGCATCCAGTTGCGCATGACGCCAAAACAATGGGGCGCGCACATCTACATCAGCAACTTCGACCATCCCATCACCGCGCCGTTGCCAACGGCGACCGTATGGGGCACCGAGATGCGCCTTGGGCCGTTGTTCACTGTTGCCGACTCGAACACTATCACGCTGGGAACGGTCGTCATCAACCAGGGAAGGTGCGAGCCGGGGCTGGCAATCCGCGAGACGCCCGACTGGACCAGCGTCTATTCCGCCGCGCCAAATCTACCGCCGACCCTGCTGCGAGAACTAGTCCGCTATGCCGGGGTGCACCTGTACAGCGAGTCAGACGATGTGATGTACGCCGACCGCAACTTCATCGCGCTCCACACCGTGCGATCCGCGCAAAAGACTATCCGGCTGCCGCACCCGGCAGATGTGTGGGAGATGTACACCCACGTAAAACTCGGCAGCAACTGTGCCGAGTTCACCGATCTCGTGCAGTCCGGCGACACGCGCCTGTATTACTACGGTTCCGCCGCGCGGCCATGAGTCATTGGAACCATCGCAGTCTGCCTGCACTCGCGCAGGCAGACTGACCAATCTCAGATTACGGTTGCGCCGAGGTTAGCGGTTTGCGATGCCTGACAACGACATCGGTTGTCAAGACCATTGAGGTGACACTGGCGGCTGTCGCCAGGGCATGCGCGAGCACGTTCGCGCTGTCGAGGATGCCAGCCTCTGCCATGTCGACGATTTCGCCGGTAAGCACATTGAGGCCATGCCCTTTCCCCGCCCGGCGCGCGCGCGCAATCGTGGCCGATTCTGGCAACCCGGCGTTGGCAGCAAGCGCGCGCATCGGCTCTTCCAATGCACGCGCAACGGCGTTGAACGCAGCCTTCATATCCACATCATCTGATTCAAGCGCTTGAACGATGTCCTGACAATCCAGTAGCGCTGCGCCGCCGCCCGCCACCAGCCCTGATTCTGACACGGTGTTCATAAAATGGACGCTGCGCTCGGCAATGTCCTTGCGCAATTTCTGTTCGGCTTCGGTTTGCGCCCCTATCGAAATCATTGCAGTGCCGCCGGTCAGCCGGCCTAAGCGTTTGCGAATGGCTTCGACCTCATTCTTGTCATTGGCATTCGGGATGCTCTTGCGCAAGGTGGTGATGTGCGCGCGAACCGCCTTCGGCGAACCCTTGCCTGACACAAAACCGAACTGCAGCGTATCCGCCCACAATCGGCGCGCCTTACCCAGCATCTCGATGGAGAAAAGTGACAGATCGGCTTCAGTGTCTGCGGCCAGCACGGTCCCGCCAGTCATGACGCAGATATCATCAAACATGAACTTGCGATCACTCGATGATGCAGGCGCTTGAATAGGCAGACACTTGAACGTGCCTTTGTTGTGATTAGTGGCCAGCACGCTGATAACGGCCTCAGACATGCCGTTGCAGATGATCCCGATGGAAGTGTAACCGGCATTCATAATATTGCCAACAGTCCGCGCGAGCGCTTCGACATCCGAAATACGGCCATCCACCAGCATCACGGCCGCATCCTGGAGTTCTGCCCGGCGCATCGTCATCCCGCTGAATGCAGACGACACCCAGCCGGTGTTACGCCAGTAGGCGCCTTCGACATACTCGCGCTCGATCTTGCGCCCGCTGGAATCCTGCACTTCGACATACCCGCTCGATCCAATGATGTTGTAGATTTCTCCGAGCATGTCCGCGAGTTCGTTATCGTGACAGTAAGAACGCGCCACCTGTGTGAGTTCCTTCTGCGTTGTCACGGGTTTGGCGATTGCCTTCAATTGCGCAATGACAGGTTCGACCGCGAGACGAATGCCTTCGCGCATGCGCATCGCGTTTGCGCCGGCAGCCACCGAGCGATAAGCATGGTGCAACATCGCCTGGGCCAGCACGGCGGTCGTCGCAGAGCCGTCGCCGACTTTATCGCTGACTTGCCAGACCGCCTGCCGCAACAGCATTGCGCCAACATCCGAAACGCCGTCACCTATCTCGATGATGCGGCGCGCCAGCGTGCCCGCGTCGCTCAGCACTTCCGGAGTGCGATCTCGCGTAATCCGTTCATATCCCACATTCCTCGGCAACGGGCCGATGGTCGGGCGCACTACCTCGGCAATCAGATCGATGCCGCGAAGTAAGTCGTGATGAACTCGTGGTTGAAACTCTACTGATGGGCGGTTATTACCTAACGTCTTGGTCATTGGCGAGGCTGTCCTTTTCCTTGCTCTCGTATATTCATCGATGCCCTATTGTATCGGTGAATACAGTATCAGTGAATAGAAAATCGGTGAATGTTGTCACAGGGCGACAGAAATACTTCCACGTCAGAGGATCGGTCCGGGGATGCGCGCGGGAAATCCCAGGTTTTCCTGCTCGCGCGCCAGCGTCTTCCGGCGTGTTAGTGCGCTATAGGTCATGCGCGACAATGCGCCGTCGATCGTGACCGTGGTCCCGGTGATATAGCGGGATGCGTCCGTCGCCAGGAACAAGGCAAGTTCTGCCACTTCGGTGGGCAACCCACTGCGACCCTCCAGCGGGATATGGGGGTTGGACACGTCCGGGCTGCCTATCTCCGTCCGGCCGCGAATCGCGATACCGCCTGGCCGGATGCAGTTCGCCCGTATGCCGTACGGCGCAAGTTCAAGCGCCATATCGATCACCAGTTGCTCCAGGCCAATCTTGGCTGCCGAGTAGTGCGGACAATAAGCCGGCACCACGCTATGGATCGATGAGATACACACAATTCGACCCTCGATGCCAAGCGTGATCATCTCGCGAGCGCAGCGCTGGCTCAGGAAGAATGGGCCGATAAGGTCGGTGTCAAAGACGCTCCGGATATCCTGGCGCGACACGCCAAGAAAACCGCCGGGGGCGTTGATTCCGGCGTTGTTTACAACCACATCGATACGGCCAAACACTTGCAATGCTGTATCGACCATCGCATCAATGTCGGCTTCGAGCCGCATATCTGCCCTGATCACCTGTGCGCGCCTGCCCGTCGCTTCGACGGCGCGCGCCGTGGCAGGCATCTCGTTCTGGTCAATATCAGCGATCAGAACGTCGGCGCCTGCCTGCGCGAACTTAATCGCCAGCGCGCGCCCGATGCCTTTGGCCGCGCCTGTAACAATTGCGACCTGACCATTCAGGGGAAGGCTTGTTTGTGCTTCCATAAATCAGTTTCCTCTTACAATCTCGTCAAGCGCAACAACCAGTTTGTCGATATCTGCCTCATTGTTGAAATGGGCAGTTGCCACCCGCACGGCGTTGTAATGCGGTATGAGCCGCACAACGATCTTGTATTTTTCGCGCAGCATCCGCCCGATCTCATAGCAACTATTTCCAGGCGCCTTGAACGCCACTAACCCGGACGACTGCTCAAATGGCAACGGCGACATCAGTTGGAGATAGGGAAGTTCGCTGAGGCGCAATTTGGCGTAATCACTCAGTGTCGCGATATGGCGGTAGACGTTCACCCAACCCAGGCTTTCAAACCAGTCCAGGCTGGCGCCCAGGCCGGCATATAAGGCAGTCGCGCGCGTGCCATATTCGAAGCGCAACCCGGATGCCCAGGGTTCGGCTGCGCCAGTGGTCATGTCTACCCACGCCAGTGATCCCGCGCCAACATGCGCCGGGTTCAATTGCGCCAACTTGTCGAGTTTGCCATAGAAAACCCCGGTTCCCTTCGGGCCGCACAGCCACTTGTGTCCGTTTGAAGCCAGAAAGTCGCAACCTATGTCACACACATTTAGGTCAAACGCGCCCAACGACTGCGCACAGTCGATCAAACTGAGGACATTGTTTGTCGTCGCCCACTCGCATATCTGCTGCGCGGGCAGCCGCGTGCCTGTCTCGCACGTCACATGGCTTATGGCTATCAAACGCGTCCTCTGTGATGCAATCGCCGCGATACGCCTCACTGCTTCTGCGCCATCAGGTGTTGGCTCAAAACGGCGCACAATGATCCCTTTCGTCGCGGCAAGATACAGGAGCGGGTGGTTGATGGCCTCGTGCTCCTGTGTGGTGGTGATTACCTCATCACCGGGCTGCCAGGTCAATCCCGCCAGAACAAGGTTGATGCCATCGGTCGCATTGCGCGTAAACGCGATCTCCTTTGCGCTCGCCCCGATGAGATGGGCAATGCGCTCGCGCGTGTCGTTGGCCTTGGCTCCAAGATTTGTCGTTGAAGCAACGCCCTTGCGTTCATGCTCGGTTTGCAGCTCGATGAACGTCTTCAACGCCGGATCGGGCATAATGCCATAGGTGCCGATATTGAGATAAGTCACTTCATCAAGCACTGGATACGCACTGCGCACCGCGGAAATGTCATAACGGATCGCTGAGGACGTTGTCACTGGTTACTCCTGCTGAATGTGATTCCTGTTGTTATCACCGTGCTTATTCAACCGCAAAACGCGGATAAATGCAACGCGCGGGGGTGTGCTTGTTGTCCCACTTTTTCCAGTTCTGCGCTAGCATGCACACATGCCAAAAGCAGCGATCAAGCCGTTGCCGCGAATACCGACCGCTTTGAGGTTTCACTGCAACCGATATCGACCAATCTTTATTACACCGGGTCGCGCGAGGCGCTTGCCCGTCTGAATCCAACGCTTGTATAAAGGAATACCCATGAGCAACCTGGAAATATCGCAGGTCCCGAGTGAGAAAAGACACGTTCGCATCACGGCGATCAAAGCCCTGCAGTTGCGCAACCACGGCCAATCGCTCGTTAAAGTTGAGACGGACGCCGGCGTTTTTGGCCTCGGTGAAGCGGGGGCAAACGGCACCGTGGTGCGCGCCCATATCAAGGATTACTTTGAACCGCGCCTGATTGGTCAGGATCCGTTGAACATCGAGTATCTGTACCATGTCATGACGCACGGCGTCAGCCAGTGGCAAGCGCGCTATGTGCACACGCCGACCGTGAGCGGAATCGATGTCGCCCTGTGGGATATTGCCGGCAAGCTCCTGGGGCGCTCCATCTCCGAGTTATTGACCGGGCGCTTCCGCACTGAGATACCGTTGTATGTGAACGTCAATTCGAACCCGGACGACTGGATGGATCGCGCCTCGTGTCGTGAGTGGGCGGAGCGCGAAACCTCACACCCATACGGTTTCCGAACTCACAAGATGGGTTTTGACGACTTGTTGGCAAAAGGGCCGCGCAAGGGATGGCACCAGGGAGGACGGCCAAGCCTGATGTTATCGCAGTCCGAACTGCGCCAGATACAACAGGGATATCAGAACGTCCGCGAAGCACTCGGCTGGGATCGCGACATCATCATCCACTGCCACAACGAGTGGGATCTGCCTTCAGCCATTGGGATCGCCGAGGCGGTTGAACCGATCAAACCACTGTGGGTGGAGGATGCGCTTCCTGTCATGTACTCTGATGCGTGGAAAGCCTATAAACTCGCGTCCAAAGTGCGCGTAATGACGGGCGAGAAGCTCGAACTGTTGAACGAATTTCTCCCATTCCTCACGAATGGAGCGGTGGATGTATTGCATCCCGACATCGCTTATGCCGGCGGAATCACCGGTTGCCGCAAAGTGGCCGATCTGGCCGAGTTGTACTATGTTCCGGTGGTCACGCACTGTGTCGGCAGCCTGGTGCAGTTGCTCGCAACCGCGCACTATGGCGCGGTTACGCGGAACTTCGTGATTTCCGAGAACCGTATCCCGCACGGCGACCTTTTCGAGGCGATGAACGAGGAGCCGCTGGTCGTCAAAAACGGCAATCTGCAAGTCCCGACCGGCCCCGGGCTGGGCATAACACTCGCGCCCGCAGTGATTCGCGATAGTCTTTTGGCAGGCGAACCCTATTGGGAGTAGAAGCTGGAAACTAGAAACTAGACAGGAGGATGATATGGACACAAGTATCCCGACAACACTGGCGCTCGAAACCTATGTGCTGCGCAACTACAACTACCTGAACAACATGGTGGACGCCGATGGTCTGCCCTACTTCAATATCTTCTGGACTGACCCCGCCGAAGCCGCGCACGACTGGCCCGACTTCGGCGATGTGATGAGCCGTCAACTGCAAGCTGCCATCATGGCGCGGCACATGACCGGCCGCGCGGTCGACATCGAACAGACGTGGATGTCCAAATGCAAGTCGTATCTGGACCCTGTGTCGGGTCTGCTGTACCGGCCAAAGACCGGCTACTCCGAGCATGTCGCCGATATGGGCGATCAGGCGCTGACACTGTACGCCCTCGTCACCGCATGGCTCGATAACCGTGATCCCGGCCTTGCCGCGCAGATCAACACGATGGTGGACAGCCTGCTCCGGCAGGTCACGACGGGAGAAGGAAGCGGACAGGGTTTTGTCAGCGGATTCATCATCAAAAGCCTGATGGCCTGCGCCCGCTATCTCGATTCGAAACCTGCGCTCGATCTGGCAGCGATACTCACGGACAAGGTGTTCAACGTCACGCCACTTTTTGAGCCCGACAACACGTTCCGACATGGCGGGCACATGCACGGCAATTTGAGAACGCTCGTGGGCGTCGCCGATTACGCGTTGTTCACCCACAACCCCATTTTGTTTAGTCGTGTTGATGCGCTCTATCGCTATGCGCGCTCAACAGCGACGCGCTTCGGATTCCTGTACGAGAGCATCGGGCGCACCGGGGATATTGTTCCGTGCGAAACGTGCGCATTGATGGACTACATCGGGCTGGCTGTGACTTTAGCCAACCACGGACACCCGGAGTACTGGGACGACGTCGAACGCACCGTGCGCAACCACTTGATCGAGAGCCAACTCACCGATGGCAGTTGGCTGGCCGATGCGCCGGATCAAGGTGACAGCGAGCAGTTCAGCCATCGCGACATCGGTCGGCGCATGATCGGCGGCTACGCCGGGTGGTCGTCGCCCACACACTTTCTGGCGCAGTGTGAAACACTCGGAGCCCACTGGGGCGGGCCGGAGCTCAGATATAAAACGCGCGTCTTCCAGAATTGCTGTGGCGGATCGGGCACGCACGCGTTTTTCATCGCATGGAAGAATGCGGCGCGCTTCGCCGAGGGGCGTTTATCGGTGCATCTGCACCTCGACAAACTGCTGCCCGAAGCCGAAGTGCGTTGCTATCAACCATACGAGGGCAAGCTGACGATTGACTTGAAATCACAAGCCGATGTGCATGTCCGCATTCCCAACTTTATTCGCGCGGATCAGATCACTGTGGACGTGAATGGAACGGCGCTCACAGGGCGCGAATGGGGCAACTATCTTGAACTCGGCGCCCATCCAGCGGGATCGCACATCACACTGACCTACCCGCTGCCCATAGTGGAGGAGATCACAACGATCGGCAATCCAGGGCGGCGCGAGTACCAGTACCGCGTCACGTGGAAGGGCGACACTGTCATTCGGATAACCCCGCTCAACATCACGGCGGTCACAGGCTATTCCGACTTTGATAAACGCGATACGCCTGTCTTCTATGGCGAAGAGGGCCCTGGACGCTTGTATGTCCGCGACAACTTAAGAGACGATCAGCTTGCGTCGCTCGCGCCGATTCATATGGATACTGGTGAACTTGATCTGTGGTATTACGGCAAGTGATAAGAGTGCTTTGTGAAGGAAACTGGCAATGAGTGTTAAACAGGATTTACTGTACTTACAGGCGCAACACACGGGCGTCACCGCGCCTGTCGTGGGGATGTCGATGGTGATCAACGGCGAGGCATCGGACGGCCCGGCGAACCCGGCAGAATGGCCGTACCGGTCGGTGCTCGATGCGATCCGAGATGGCTGGCGGATCGTGCAATTCCCAAACCTCGCGCTGCTCACCGACGAGTCGCGCACCTATGGCCTGGGTTGCGAGTTTATTCTTGAGAAGTTGAGGGACTGAACCATGAGCAAGTACTCCAAAACGTTTGACTGCCCACCCACCCTCACCGACACACAGGTGCTTGAGTTCTGCAAGAATGGCTTTCTGATGCTCGAGGGCATCGTCCCCGACGAGATCAACCAGCGCACAAACGACTATCTGGAAGTCCACCCCGGTATGGAGCCGACCGGCATCCTGCAGGAAGACTGGTTCATGGACAACGTGATCTGCCATCCTCAGGCTGCCGGGGCGATGCGCTGCCTGCTCGGCAAAGACTTCACGCTCCCGATTCTCATGAGCAACCACCGCGTGCGCACGCCTCTACCCGCACAGTCGTGGCACCGCGATGGCGGGTCGCAACACAGCCCCGAAGTGAAGTACCTGCAGGTGTTCTACTACCCGCAAGCATGCACCGTCGAGATGGGCCCAACCGCTTTGCTGCCGGGCTCACATCATCTGTTCTCGCTCTCGACCTACATGGGGCATTACGGTGGAATACGTGGCACATACTATGCTGCGGCGCCGGCGGGTTCAATCTTTATCACGCAATACTCCATCTGGCACCGCCGCTCCGCATCGACAGTCGCCAGTCTGCGCAACCTGCTGAAGTACAACTACTTCCGCACCACGCCACCGCAACGGGACTGGGTCATCGAGCCCGACTTCGATTTCGCAACCGCCGATTACGAGTTGCACGGCGCGCCGACCTTCCGCCAGCAGTTCCAGGATTGCAACGACGCGGCGCGCATGTTCCTATGGATGTGCGGAAAGAGCAACCGTTTCAACGTCGTGGGCGGTCAGAGTTGGCCCATACCCGCCCAGCGGCTGGATAAACCATTCGGCGTGCCCGAAGGATTGGATTGAATACCATGGACACACGCGTCAAGTTAGGCATCGTTGGCTGCGGCCCCAAAGGGGCGCAGGTCATGTACGCCCCAATCCTGCGGTTTCTGGAGAAGGGCGCAGTCACCGCGTTGATGGATCCGGATCCATCCGCGCTCGACACAATGCGCGCGGTTTGTCCTGGCGCCGCAACGTATACCAGCTACGATCAGTTCCTGCAGCAGGCTGATATCGATGCCGTGATCATCGCAACACCCGTGCATCTGCATAGCAGCCAGGCACAACAAGCAGCCGCCGCGCATAAACACGTGTTGTGCGAAAAGCCCATGGCGCGCACAACGGCGGAATGTGACGCGATGATTGCCGCCTGCCGCGACGCGAACGTCACGCTGATGCTCGCGTTTATGAAGCGCTTCGACAAGTCATTCCGGCTCGCGAAACAGTTGATTGATTCTGGCGAACTGGGCAAGGTGTTCCAGGTGCGTTGTGAGTTCGCCTGGCACATCCCGGACGAAGGCGATGAGGGCTGGCGCGCCAAACGGGTCACGTGGGGCGGGATGTTCCAGGATCACGGCAGCCACACGATTGACCTGTGTCGCTGGTGGCTGGGCGACGTGGACACGGTTTACGCAGATGTGCAGATCATCCGCCCGGAGCGCGAAGTAGAAGATATGGCCGCCGCCATCTTGCGCCACAGCGGAGGGGCAGTCAGCATTCACCAGGTGACCGGCGCCACGCACAAACCGCTGCGCGAGTATTACTTGATTGACGGCGACAAAGGGTCGCTGGAGATGCAGTATGGGCCGGCATGGAGTTACACAGCGGCTGCGCCTTTCCAGATGACGTTGTACCAGGGCGGCAATCGTTCGCGCGATGTGACGCCGTATAACCTGCCAAACCTCGACGATGAACTGCACGCCCACTCGCACTACCTGCTGGAAATCGAGGCGTTCTGCGAAAGCATCCTGACTCGCACGCCGCCGCCCAGCGCCGGACTCGACGGACGCAAAGCCATCGAGGCGATCAACGCCGCGTACCTGTCGAGCTGGCGCCGCGAGACGATCCACCTGCCATTGACCGAGACGCCTGATCTGAACGATTACTTCTTGAACTTATTCCTATCCGGCCCGCCAAAAAAGCACGGGGATTTCTAAGCCGACATCGGCTGGAACAGGAACTTATAAAAAATGGTGGTCGCACAGGGCGTCCCGTTGGGCAACAGCGCGTAATCGGGAATTTGCCCGCAACGCTGCCAGCCTTGCCGTGTATACAGGCGTTCGGCATCCCCATTGGCCGTATCGAGCACCAGCAGCGTTTTGCCTGCGCTGAGCGCGCTACGCTCGGCGGCGACAAGCAGCGCTGCGCCCACACCCCGCCGGCGCGCGTGCCGATGCACAAGCATCTTCGCAAGATCCCCGCGATGCGGCTGATTCTCAGGCTGACTCAAAATGACCTGAACCGTTCCGACGATTGTTCCCACCGCGTCTTCGGCGGCAAACACCATGCGCTCGCCGCGCGCCATACTCGCAGCGATGCTGTGCCAGTACGCCTCCGCTTTGGCGCGGGTCATGGGCAGCATAAAGCTGACGGACGCACCCCCTTCCACGCAGTCGATCAGCACATCGCTCAACCCCTGAATCTCGCGCTCACCGATAGTCTGCAAACAGCGAATCTCAATTCCCTCTGACATTTCATCTCCTCCCGGTCGCATCGCGCGCGCGCATCCATCCCACGCATCTCAGGCGTATGGCTGAATCGGTGGTTGCTTATACGTGAGGACAAAACTCGTATCGTTCATGAAGCGCCTGAAAGAGTCATCGTCCATATACATCTTGAACAGGTTGGCGTGATCTTTCATCAACCCCACAATGACGCGGCGCATGGCATTATTGTGCTCGATTTGCGCCGCTTGTTTATCTGAATACTTCATCGCGTTCTGATACGCCGCGTCTTCGGCGACTTTAGCCGGAATTTCCTGAGTGATGGCGCGCTGAATCCGATCATCATCGACCCACGTGACATTGCCGAACCGCTCGTTGAATTCCTTGAGAATGTTGCTCAATCGATCCAGCTCGGTCTCTGGTTTGTGTCCGCCGCCTTTGTCGGGAACGGGGTCAATTTCCGCATCCTGATCTTCGAGGATGAGCCTGCGCATGGATTGCTTCTCAGTCCGGTAGCTGTCCATGTCAATCGTCTCGAGGATGCCGCGCGCCAGGTCAGTCTCGTCGGGCGCCGGCAACTTGCGGATCAGGAAGTTCAGGAAGATCGATAGCTTCTCCCAACCGGCGTTGGTATAAGGCAATATCCCCGACAGGAAGGCGTAAGTGCGGACGAATGCCTTGGCTTTGCCCTTAAACTGCACCTGGCTATCCTCGTTATTCAGTTCCTTATAACTGGCGACGCACGCGTCGAGGATCGGGTCGAGTTTGTCGCGCCCGACGCCATTCAGGTAGAGCGTCACAAGCGTCTCAACTTGCTCCGTGGCGTAAACTCCGCTGCCATCGAGGTCGTTCTTGAGATCGTGCAGCATGTTGGGATCGGTTTCGGCACTCAGGATGGTGGTGCGGTAATAATCGGCGAAAGCCAGCCGGATCACCTCAGTGTCGTTCATGAAGTCAAGGACAAATGTGTCGTGTTTCTCTGGATGGGCCCGGTTCAGCCGCGACAACGTCTGCACAGCCTTGACGCCGCTCAGAATCTTATCGACATACATGGTGTGCAACAGCGGCTCGTCATAGCCGGTCTGGAATTTATCGGCACAAACAAGGATGCGATAGGGGTCTTCCTTGATTTTGTCGGCAATCTGGCTGCTCGGAAACCCATTCATCGACGCCTCGGTCACCGGCGCGCCGTCGCCATAGGCATGTTCGCCCGAGAACGCAACGATGGCCTTGTATGGACTCTTCAGTTGCTCCAGATAGGCCTGGATGGCGCCGTAATACTTGATCGCCAGCTCGATGCTGCCCGTCACGACCATCGCGCGCGCCTTACCGCCAATCTTGCCGGCGCCGATCACCTGCTTGAGAAAATGATCCACCATGATCTCGGCCTTGAGGCTAATCGCGTGGTCATGGTTCTCGACATACCGGCGCAGCTTCTTCTGGGCCTTTTTGATATCAAATTCGGGGTCGTCCTCGATCTTCTTGGCGAGTCTATAGTAACTGGCGACGGGCGTGTAGTTCTGTAAAACATCCAGAATGAAACCTTCCTGGATGGCCTGTTTCATGCTGTAGGTATGGAATGGCCTGCGTTTGACGACTCCATTCTCTTCAAACGGCGCGCCGAATATCTCCAGCGTTTTGTTCTTCGGCGTGGCTGTGAACGCGAAGTAGCTGGCATTGCGCAGCATCTTGTGCGACTCCATGATCTCGTTGATCAGGTCCTCAGTCGTCGCCTCGTCGTCCGGCACTGTGCCGTGCTGCACGGTGTCGTGCCGGTTGCCAGCCAGCGCCCGGTTCAACGCCGCCGCCGTGCGCCCGCCCTGGCTGGAATGCGCTTCGTCGATGATGATTGCAAATCGGCGGTGACGATGTCCGCTGCCGATTTCATCCAGGATGTGCGGGAATTTCTGCACGGTCGAGATGATGATCTTGCGCCCTTCCGTGATGGCATTGCGCAAGTCACCCGCGTTGTCGGCGTGCGCCACCGTCGAGGCCATCTGCGTGAAGCCTTTGATCGTGGCATTGATCTGGCGATCCAGGATGCGGCGGTCGGTAACAACGATGATCGAGTCAAACAGGATGTCGTCGCCCTGGCGCAACGTGATCAGTTGGCGCGCCAGCCACGCGATTGAGTTGCTCTTGCCGCTGCCGGCAGAATGTTCAATCAGGTAACGTTGTCCAACGCCATCCTGAACCGCATCCGCCAGCAGTTTGCGAACACTATCAAGCTGGTGATAGCGTGGAAAGATCTGTTCGGATTTGTCCTTGCCCGTTTGATCATCCTTGCGTTTCACGATCTGGGCATAATTCTCGAGGATATCCGTCAGCCCCTGCGGCGTCAGGATGCGCTTCCACAGGTAGTCTGTTTTGATCCCGCCAGGATTTGGCCGATTGCCAGCGCCATCGTCCCAGCCCTGGTTGAACGGCAGGAACCACGACGTTTTACCAGTAAGGTGGCTGCACATGTGCACCTCGCTGTCGTCGACGGCGAAGTGCACGGCGCACCGCCCGAACTGAAACAACAGCTCGCGCGGGTCGCGGTCGTTCTTGTATTGCGCGACAGCATCCTCCACGGTCTGCTTTGTCAGGCTGTTCTTGAGTTCAAACGTGACCACTGGCAGCCCGTTGATGAACAGGCCAATATCGAGCGCCAGGCGCGGATTGCTTTTACTGTAGTGCAATTGGCGCGTGACGCTGAAGCGGTTGGACGCGAAGCGCTCGACGGCTTTCGTATTCCCAGGCGTTGGCGTGCCATAGAACAAATCGAGAGCGTGCTGCCCATGGGCGCTGCCGTGGAGCAGGACGGAGATCACACCGCGCTTCGTGATTTCTCCCTGCAACCGGGTCAGGAATTTGCGCCGCGTCTGGCTGTCGTGTTCCAGGTCGAGTGCCTCTGCCAGCCGTGGTTGCGTGTCTGTGACAAATGCGCGTAATTGCTGCAGGTCAATCGCAAACTCAGGGCTGTAATCGTGGTCGTCCCCCAATATCCAACCAGTGCCGCCATACCGGGCGGGTGGTTCCTTGCTAACGGCCCCCGTAGCGGCAACGCTTGCCGTTGCCGTTGCGCTTGCCGTTGCTGTGCCAGCCATCGCCTCTACGATCAGAGATTCAAGGCCTTTTTCAGTGGTATCAGTTGCCATTATCAAAAAGCTCCGTGGGCTTGATCACATAGCTGACGGGTCTGGCCTGCTTAACCACGCTGCCTTCGTCAACCAGTCGCTGTAACCATGCTTTAGCCTGTGAGGTTGTGACGTTGAGAGCCGCAGCAATATCCGCCTCCTTCCGTGGGGTGGCGACCAGGTGCAACATCAGTTCCTCCACCTTGCTGAACAACTCCTCAGCGGGATTCAGGGCAACCCGGGAGGCAGATGGCGACAATGCCGGGGCATCGTGTATCACATGAGCCAGGGGAGGTTCAGCGATCAGCTCTGACGCTTCATATGTCAATTGCGGGGCCTGCGGTTCCTGTTCGATTGGAAATGCATGGCGAGCCTCATTCGTTGTCAGAACTGGCTCAGCCACGCCCAATGCCAGCGTATCCTGGACGATGGTCTCCGGTTCAGGCGCACCAGTGGCTGACAGCGCTGCGACAAACGCTTCAGGCGTCGTCGGGTTTGACCACGGCAGCGCGCCCTTTTTGCGCAGACCCTCGATCCCTTTTGCCGATTCGCCAGTAGAGCGGATATATACCCGCACATACTTGAGTTTGTCCAGTTGTTCGACCGCGCCTGCCCAGGTGCCGCCCTTCTGATAGTCAGAATTGACGATCAAGGCTGCATCGGCAAGCGCATATATCAGCTTGTTGCGGCTCATAGCGTTTCCGACATTGAACCCTGCCGCCGGATCGAAGGGCGAGATGAGTGCCAATCGTTTATCCAGAAGGGCATCACGATAGTCGCGATTCAGCACCGCGCGTTCGAGGCTGTCGGCCAGCACGCCGACCACGTTGCCGCTGGCGCTCAACCCGCCGTGCATGGCAGCCTGATCGATCCCGCGCGCGCCGCCTGAATAGACGACGCACTGCGCCTGAGATGCCAGCCGGCCTACTTCAGTAGCATATTGGAGCAGCTTATCGTCGGCGTCGCGCGAGCCGACCACTGCCAGCCCTTGGGCGCCCAGCAGCGTCCGTTCGCCGCAGCCATAAAGGACGGACGGCGCATCATCTTTTAATCGCAGCTTGTATCGCGCAGGGTACTCGCCATCGGCGCGGCTGATCACCCAGATGCCGCGCGTTTGCCAGTGTTCCACCGCCTGGCTCAACTGAAAACCGCGTTCCAGCAACGACCTGATTCGCTGGGGTTCGAAATCAGGTCGCAGCGCGTCGAGCAGTGGCTGTGCGTCAGAAGATAACAAATCGGATGGCTGATGCCGCTGTTCGTACAGGCGTCGCGCCAGGCGTCGATATTCACTCGCCGTTAATATGCCGGCCGGCGAGTGACTGCGCCCAATAATGAGCGGCGCAGTCAGCAGCAGGATAGACTGGGTGTTGGATGAAAGCGCGCCGTTCATGTTTCGCTTCCTCTGCTCGTTAGCGCCAGCGCCAGCGGGAAAACCTCACCGCTGCCGTGTGACCGTAATAGCCAC
>Ga0118677_10003558_pt1 | contig 29268 bp, 27 predicted proteins | sample AliMusrvi5mmetaG_FD_86154 | JGI IMG/M metagenome (GOLD analysis project Ga0118677, IMG submission 86154) | reverse complement strand
ACCGCCCCGTGTGTGCCGCGCGCGCCTAATTTTCTATTGATATTAAATCCGCCGTTTTGGCCATAACCGGCACGGAGTTAGGGAGTTACACCAAAACGCGATTTGAGAAAAAAACAGCACCAGACTGCAAAAACATTGGGGAAAACAGCGATTTCACATTGAAATCCATTGTTATTTCATTGTTATTTACCGAGGAGGTACAAGTTTTACCCCGAAATTTCAGGAACAACGAATCCTGAACGGGTAGACAACGAAAAGGTCTGTAATCGTTTGTGCGAGGATCCCCTTGAGACGGTCGAGTTCCTTTTCATGGTCGCGGATCGTCTTGGCCTGTCTTTCGATCACGGCGGGCACGGAGACCTTCAACTGTTGGGTATCCGCATGGATGGCACCAGCCGTCGCATGGAGGGCATCGACTTTCTCTGCAACCGTCTCAATGGTGGCCTTTGGCTTTGGCTCCGTGAGGTCCTTGAGGGCCGCCTGATACTCCAGCGACAGTTCCTCGATCCGACGGAACATGGGATATTCGGTAGATTGCAATCCAAACGACGCGATATTGTTTCGGGACCACCGGAGGTTTCCGTCAATCATCGTGGCAAGGGTCGTCCTTGCCTCCTCCTTGTTGGGCCCGTCTTTCGCAGCCGCAAGATATTGCCGGTAAATATCCTCGGTATGAGTGCAAAAAAAATGCCGGCGCCGGGCCGGCGCAAGTTCTTTCTCTCTTTGGATAGCTGCACGCATTTCCTCGTCGGTAGTGGCGGCAGAGATGTGCTTGAAGAATTCGCGATTACGATCCTGCCAATACAGCTCAAACATTTCTTTAGGATTGTGATTGTCCATGGTGTCCTGTCTGGGAAAAGGCCGGTCAAATGATCGAGCGCATCCCTGCTAAACGGACGCCACAGCCGTCCGCAATGCTCGCAATATTGAACAGGAACATACCTGATGGCAACAGAGAAACGACAGCGAAACTTGCGATGGTGACACCCGAAAACACGGGTACATTTTGGTGGACTTGTTATGCCTTACTGTTATGCCCAAAAAGAAAGCGCGCTCTATAAAATGCAAAAAGCCCAGCATTTACTGGGCTTTTCTTGAATTGGCACCCCCTAGGGGAGTCGAACCCCTCTTACCAGGTTGAGAACCTAGCGTCCTAGCCGATAGACGAAGGGGGCGTAGGACTGCGCGAAAGAGTTAGAACAATATCGAACCGCGTTCTGGGTGTCAACCCGGCGTCCTCCAGTCAGTGGGCAGGCTGTCGTAGACGGCCTGGACGACCTGTTCGATGGAAAGCCGGGTGGTGTCGAGCACCTGTGCGCCGTCGGCCACCTTGAGCGGCGCAATGGCGCGCGAGCTGTCGATGCGGTCGCGGCTGAGGAGTGAGGCCAGTACGGCGTCGGCGTTCAGCGCGGAGATCCCCTTCTGCTGCTCTTCGGTGTGACGTCGGCGGGCGCGCTCTTCAGGCGCAGCATCGAGGTAAAAGCGCGCGGGGGAGTCGGGGAAGACCACGGAGCCGATGTCGCGCCCTTCGACTACGAGGTCCCCGAAGCGTCGCAGCCCGCGCAGCCAGGCGGTGACACGCGTGCGCACTGCCGGCACCTTGGCGACCGGGCTGGCATGCTGGTTGATCTCCGGCGTGCGGATGCAGTCGCAGGGCTCCTGGCCGGCCACGGCATATACCACCGCGCCGTCGCGCACAGCGAAATCGACAGTCACCGTGGGCGCGAAGGCCGTGAGAGCATCCTCGCTAGAAGTGTCGATCCCGTACGCCAGCGCCTGCCACGTCAGGATGCGGTAGAGCGCGCCGGAATCAACGTGCAGGAACCCGAGCTTACGACCCAGGCAGCGCGCGACCGTAGATTTCCCGGCGCCGGAGGGGCCATCGATGGCAAGAACGCGGCTCATGGGGGGGCTCCTTTCAAGAGGCTGTTAGGCTGAAGGCGGGAGACTGTTCGATTGAGAAGACACTTGGCACTGCAGAAACTCGCGTGGATCCAGCATCGGCCCGGAAAAGTTCAAGGAACTATTTTTACGGTCAATGTTTGTCAGCCAGATTCTAACAGCCTTCAACCTGACAGTCTGCGCCGTCAAGGCGCCTCATGCACCGGCTCCGCGCCGGGCGGCGGCGGTTCAGCGGGCCCGAGGATCTCTTGCGCCGGGTCTGGCGCTTCCAGCTTCAGATCCGTGTCGCCGTCCGGCGCCTCCTTGTCCTTGGCGGGCTTGCAATGGATGGCCTTGCGCTCCGCGAGCTTCGAGCGCTGGAGGGTGGGGTCCATCTCGTTGAGCTCGCTGAGGCTCTTGAGACCGAAGTGGTCGAGGAACGAGGCGGTGGTGCCGTAGAGGAAGGGGCGGCCAGGGAGGTCGCTGCGGCCGACGATCCGCACGAGGTGGAGCTCCATCAGCGCCTTGAGGATATGATCCACGACCACGCCACGGATCCCCTCGATCTCGGATTTCGCGATCGGCTGGCGGTAGGCAATGATGGCCAGCGTCTCGAGGGAAGGACGCGAGAGGCGGTTGGGGCGCTCCTTGCGGAGCAGGAAGCGCAGCCAGCGCCCGCAGCAGGCCTCGGACTGGAAGCGGAAGGCGCCGCTGACTTCCACGAGCTCGATGCCGAGCGACAGGCGCTGGAGTTCCTTGGCGGCGGATTCCAGCGCGTCGCGCACGTCGCGCGCGGAAGCGCCCGCAAAGGCAGCAGCCGCCTGATCCTCGCCCGCCACCTCGCGGAGGCAGGCGCGGATCTCCTCGACGGTCAGCGGGTGGTCCGCACCGAACACCAGCGCGCCTGCCACCTGCTGCAGGCTTGATGCTGGCGCCAACAGGTTCTCGTCAGATCGTGACATGTTCGCCCCCCCCTATGATCGGCGGCGGCAGCGTCCCGGGGACGTTCTCCGCGACCGGCAGGATCGTGATTTCCATGAAGGTTGCCGATTGCAGGATCGTCACCTGCTGGAGCCGCAGCAGCTCCAGCAGCGCCAGGAAGGTGACGATGATCTCGCCGCGCGGCGAATCCGCCCGGAAGAGGCGCGAGAACCCGACAGGTCCCTGGCGCTGGGTGAGCGTCAGGATGTCCTCCATCTTGTCCGGCACGGACCAGCGGATCGGCTCCAGATGTCCCAGCGGCTCCACGGTCGTGCGCTGCAGCACTTCCTGGAAGGCGCCGAGCAGGTCGAACAGCCCGACGTCGCCCAGCAGCCGCGCGCCGTCAACGGGCTCGTCGAACACGGGGGTTTCGCCGCCGACACCGAAGATTTCTGACTGCCGATACTCGCGCGTCAGCAACTGGGCGGCGGCGTCCTTGAACTTCTTGTACTCGATGAGCTGGCGCACGAGGTCGAGGCGCGGATCGCCCCATTCCTCTTCGGGGTCCTCGTCGGCCGTGCGTTCCTCCACGGGGAGGAGCATGCGGCTCTTGATCAGCATCAGCGTGGCGGCCATCACGAGGAACTCGCCGGCGATATTCAGGTCGAGCATCCGCATCATGTCCAGATAGGACAGATACTGAGTCGTAACGCGCTCGATGGGGATATCATAGATGTCGAGTTCTTCGCGACGGATCAGGTAGAGCAGCAGGTCGAGCGGCCCCTCAAAGACGTCGAGCGCGATCTTGTAGTCGTCGGGAGGAGTTGTTGGGGATGTAGGCATGGGATTCATTGGAGATTCAGGAGGTAGAGGGCAGGAATCAGAGGCTAGAGGTCAGCAAGCTTGCGCATGGGTTTGGCAGCATCTTTCATTCTGATTCCGGACCTCTGCCCTCGGATTTCTTCTCATTCGATCCCCATGGCATGGCGCGCGGCAATCAGGGTTTTGCGCGCCTCGACGCGGGCGCGTTCCGCGCCGCAGCGCAGGATCTGCTCGATGTAGTCGCGGTTCTTCGCCAGTTCCTCGCGGCGCTGGCGCAGCGGGGCAAAGGCGGCGTCAAAGGCCTCGAAGAGCGCCTTCTTGGCTGTGCCGTAGCCGAAATTGCCGGCGCGGTAGCGGGCGGCCATGTCTTCGCGTTCGGCAGGCGTGGCGAAGAGCTTGTAAAGCGCGAAGATGTTGCACGTGTCCGGGTTTTTAGGCTCTTCCAGCGGCGTGCTATCCGTGACGATGCGCATGATGCGCGCCTTGGTCTCCTTCGGATCGCCGAACAGCTCGATCGTGTTGCCGTAGCTCTTGGACATCTTCTGGCCGTCGATCCCGGGCACCACGGCCACATCCTCCAGGATGGAAGGCGCGGGGATTTTGAACACGGGATCGAACTGGTTGTTGAACTTGATGGCCAGGTCGCGGGTGACTTCGACGTGCTGCTTCTGGTCGCGGCCGACCGGAACCAGATCGGCCTGGTAGAGCAGGATGTCGGCAGCCATGAGCACGGGGTAGGAGAAGAGGCCGTTGGAAGCCGGGATACCCTTGGCCAGCTTGTCTTTGTAGGAGTGGCAGCGTTCCAGCAGCCCCATGGGCGTGATGGTGGAGAGGAGCCAGGTCAGCTCGGTCACCTCGGGCACGTCGCTCTGGCGGAAAAAGACGGTGCGTTGGGGGTCCAGCCCGCAGGCAAGGAAATCCAGCGCTACGTCAAAGGTGTTTGCGAGCAACTGCGCGGGATCAGCCACGGTGGTGAGCGCGTGGTAGTTGGCGATGAACAAAAAGGCCTCGCCCTGCTCCTGCAGGCAAAGGGCGGGCTTCATCATGCCGAAATAGTTGCCAAGGTGCAGCTTGCCCGATGGCTGGATGCCGGAAAGGATGCGCATGAAAACTCCTCGCAGAAACAAGGATGCATCATAGCCCACCCGGCGTACGGTCACAAGAACGGGGTGCGGCGGTTGCGGAGACAAAACGGCCGCCCGGTTTCAAACGGGCGGCCGTTTGGGTCGTTTTCGCGGCAGCGAAAACTAGAATTTCTTGCCCACCGACAAGCCGAGCATGCCGGCCAGGCTCTCCTTTGACTTGGTGGCGTATATTCCCCCCGCGGCCGGACCAAAGGAGACGGGGTCCATCAGCAGCAGGGAGTAGCCGCCGTTGATGGTCCAGGTGTCCACGGTGTATCCCAGACCAAGGCCGATTATGTGGCGGTTGCCGGGCGGCAGCATGTAATCGGCATGGGCGTAGCTGATCGGGTCCATGTCGTAGACGTAGCTCCCCTGCACGGCCCAAGACTCGCTCAGCTTGTATTCCGCGCCGAACCCGAAGCGGAAGACATCGTGCCAGTTTTTCTCGGTGTGAGACAGCGGGAGCACGCCGTTCAGCGCGGGGTTGAAGTTGATGTCAAGCTGGTTGTAGGAACTCCACTCGGTGTAGGTGGTTGCAAAGCCGAGATTCAGGCGGTCGGTCGGCTTGTAGTTCACGCCCAGCGTCCAGGAGGCTGGCAGCACGATGGTTCCTTCCGCGTTCAGATGCTGCGAGGGCGTGTCGGCGGTCCCCACGATCTGCTGGCGCACAGGGAGGCGGTACACCAGGCCCACGCCGACATTCTGGCACGGTTTCCAGGAGAGGGCAAAGTCGCCGCCGACGCCCCAGGAAGAGCCCTCTAGGGTCAGGGGGAAGAATACCAGAGGCGATAAGCTTTTCTGCAGCTTGATGTCCATGTACATGATTTCCAGGCCAGCTGCCACAGAGAGCTGGTCGGAGATCTTGTAGGCGAGGTTGGGGTTGAGGCTGATGGTCTCAATCTTTGCCGAAATGTTGTTGCAGCGGCCGGGCCAGTTTGGATCAAACTGCGTGCCGAGGCCGAAGCGGGTGTACTCGCCGAATCCGAACCACCAGTTGTCATCCAGTTTCCAGGTGACGTACGCATGCGGAGGGACAAAGACCTGATCGTCCAGGCGATAGGCTCCCGATGCGCCGAGGTCCTGCTTGGAGGTCGGCATGATGACTGTGGCACCCAGCATGGTCTGCACGCCGGGGAGGCCAACCATGTTGGCCGGGTTGTTGTAGACTGCAGAGGCGTCGTCCGTGAGTCCCACGATTGCGCCGCCCATGGCATTCCCACGCGCGCTGGTTTCGTACATGGCGAACCCTGCAGCCTGAGCCGTCATGGTTCCCAGCGACAGGAGTCCGATCAGGACCAGCAGGCACTTCATCGTTTGTTTGATTCTCATTAGAATACCCTCCTTGGCCGTGTTTATATCGAATGACTGGGAGGGTGGGCAAGACAATTAGACAGTTACACAAATAATGTCAGACTCGCTGCGGCGCAAGCAGTAATGATGACCGTGTTACTGTATTTCGGACAGAAATTCCGCCAGCCCTGGAATGGCGGCTGCGATGCCGTCGCGACAGCGGCGGTAGACAATAAGGCTGCTGCCAATGGGGTCTGGAACATCCTTGTCGTCGCCTGCGTGCGGGTCGAATGACTTGAGCAGAAAGACCTTCTGGGAGGCCGCGGAAAAACGGTCGAGGATAATGTCCCTGTGGCAACGTGTCATGGCGACAATGATTTGCGCCTCGCGGACCAGCGTTTCCGTGAGGCTCTGGCTGCCGTGGTCCGGCGCCTCGATTCCTTGCTCGGCCAGCGCTTCGACTGCGTCGGAGCTGATGAGATCGCCATCGATCGCGGATGTGCCGGCAGATGCCACCCGCCACGGCGAGCCCTGTGGCAGGTGGTGGCGCAGCAGCGCCTCAGCCATGGGGCTGCGACAGATGTTCCCCGTGCAGACGAAGAGCACGAGTGGAGTGGTTGGACTGGTGGCGGGAGGTGTCATGGAAAGATGAGATTCGATTGAGTCCTTTGTCACGCAAGCATGGCCCGGATCTCGCTCTCGGCGATCGCCCCCATACGCAGGATTTTCGGCGTACCGGAATCCATGCGTACCACGGTACTCACGACGCCGCCAGGGGAGGGACCGTCGTCGATAACCAGATCCGCTTCGAGTCCCACACCCTGCAGCGCGGCTACAGCGCTGGCTGCCGGCATGGCGCCACTCAGGTTGGCGCTGGTCACACGCAGCACGCCGCCGCAGGCTGCCAGCAGCTTCCGTGTCCAGTCATGCGCCGGCACGCGGAACCCTTCAGCCGAACCGTCCGCGCACGCCAGCACGAGCGTGAGCGCACCAGGCCAGAAATCGGTCGCCAGTCGTTTTGCGCCAGGCGGAAGCTGCGCGCCATACCGGGCGACCGATTCCGCGTCCGCAGCCAGCAGCGCAATCGGCTTTCTCTCCTCGCGCCCCTTGATGGTGTAGAGCCGCCGCACGGCCTCTGGATGCGCCGGATGCGCGGCCAGACCATAGACAGTGTCCGTCGGGATCACCACCACCCCTCCTGCCAGCAGTACCTCAGCCGCCTGCCGGAGGCAGTCGGCTGAATGGGCGGGAGTGAGGAGGAGTGTGCGCATGGGGGAAGGCTGTCAGCGGTTTATTGAGGTTTGCGAAAGTGCGTAACACTATGCCGCCTGAAACCAACCATCGGCGTCGGGGTCGCTATCGGGATCGACGAAATTGCGGATTCGACACCGATTCCGATACCGACGCCGATCCCGATGTATGCTCCTGCCAAATGTTTTCAGCCTTCAGCCTAACAGTCTTCAGCCTACAGCCTGCAGCCTGCAGCCTAACTTCGCCACCTCCGCCTGCACTCTGGCATCGCCTTCGGCGACCTTGCGGCGGAGCTTATCCTTGTAGGCGTGGAGTTTCTTGCGCAGCCCTGTGTCGGAGAGCGCGAGGATCTGCACAGCCACAAGCGCGGCGTTGACTGGCCCGGCGCTGCCGAGCGTGACGGTGGCTACCGGGATGCCGGCCGGCATCTGGATCGTGGCCAGGAGCGAGTCGAGTCCGTTCACCGCGCCACCGGCCACGGGCACGCCGATTACCGGCAGCACCGTGTGCGCGGCGAGCACGCCGCCCAGGTGCGCGGCGCCGCCGGCGGCGGAGATCAGCACTTGCAGGCCGCGTTTCTCCGCCTCCGCAGCGTAGGCTGATGCAAGTTCTGGCGTACGGTGAGCGGACATCACGCGCACCTCGAACGGCACGCCGAAATCCTTCAGAACTTCGACACCCTTCTGCAGGAGCGGCCAGTCCGAGTCGCTTCCCATGATGATGCCGACGAGCGGGGCAGGTGTGGTGGCCATGGAGGACTTCCTTTCAGGAGAGCATCGTTGGTTATCGTGCAAATGCCCGGCGCGCAATGTCTTTGCGGAAGTGCGCACCGACGAAGCGGATGGCGGCCACGCCTTCGTAGGCGAGCCCTACGGCGGACTTCAGATCCTTGCCCAGTGCGGTCACGGCCAGTACGCGGCCGCCGGAGGTGACAACTGCGCCGTCTTTCATTGCCGTGCCGGCGTGGAAGACGCAGACGTCTTTCAGCTTGGCGGCATCGTCGAGTCCGGTAATGGCGATCCCCTTCTGGTAGCTGCCGGGGTAGCCGCCGGAGGCCATCACTACGGTGGCGCACGGCTCGGGGCGCACGCGAACCAGGGATTCGCTTAGCGTGCCGTCGATGCAGGCTTGGAGCAACGGGATCAGGTCGCCTTTGAGACGGGGGAGCACGACCTCGGTCTCCGGGTCGCCGAAGCGGCAGTTGAACTCCACCACTTGGGGGCCGCGGGGGCCGATCATCAGGCCAGCGTAGAGGAGCCCCTGGTAGACGATGCCGCGCCGTTTGAGTTCGCGCACTACGGGGAGGATGATGTGGTCGCGGATCTGGGGCAGCAGGTCCGGAGTGACGATGGGCGCGGGGGAGTAGGCGCCCATGCCGCCGGTGTTGGGGCCCTGGTCAGCGTCGAACACGCGCTTGTGGTCCTGCGACGAGGGGAGCAGCGCCGTGCGCTCGCCGTCCACCAGCGCCAGAATCGACGCCTCCTCGCCGTCGAGAAACTCCTCCAGCAGCACGGTGGCGCCGGCGGTGCCGAAGATCTTCTGCTCCAGCATGGAGCGGATGGCCTGGGCGGCTTCATCGCGCGTGGCGGCGATTACGACCCCCTTGCCGGCAGCCAGGCCGTCGGCCTTGATGACTACGGGGAGCGAGAACTGCGCCAGCGCGCGGATTGCGGCAGCAGCATCGGAAAAGCTCTCGGCGCGGGCAGTGCGGACGCCGGCAGCTCGCATGACATCCTTGGCGAACTGCTTGCTCCCCTCCATGCGGGCGGCAGCCCGGCAGGGGCCGAACACGCGCAGTCCGGCGTCGGCAAAGGCGTCCACCACGCCGGCGCAGAGCGGCGCCTCAGGACCGACCACGGTCAGGTCCGGTCGGTTCTGCTTGGCCCAGGCGAGCAGGGCGGGGACATCCTCAGCCGCGATCGGGAGATTGGTGGCCAGCGCGGTGGTGCCGGCGTTGCCGGGGGCGCAGAAAAGCTGCGGGCGGCAGGAATCCTGCGCCAGCTTCCAGACCAAGGTGTGCTCGCGTCCGCCGGAGCCGATGACAAGTACTCGCATCACGGGGCGAGCTTACGGAATTTATACGGCAGAGGCAAGGCCCGGTTCGAAACGGCGGGTCTCACTACAAAGGCTTGCACAAGCGGGTAACCGGTTGTTGGGGGTAGGGCCGGTTTTCCTGTAAACAAGCCGGAGGAACCGCAAAACCGCAGAACAGCAGAGTGCTGATTTTTGAGGGGGAACTTCAACACTCTGCGGTTGGTTGATCGGCAATCTACGGTTCGAACAAATCACAGTCGTAAACTCAGCGGCAGCCGTATTTCTTCAGCAGTGCAGCGCGCCAGGCCATGCCCTTCGCCGGATCTCCGGCCACGGTGTAGATCAGGTTCCGGCGGGCGGGCGGATTCTCGAGAATCTGCCGGGCTGCGGCGCCATCCACGGAGCCCAGACTGGCCAGGATCACGCCGGACAGCGGCGTCTCCGCGAGCACGCGTCGGAAATCATGGAGCTCGTAGGAGAAATCCACGCCGCTGACCCCCGGCAGGCTGGTGAAGTCGATCAGCACGTCGGTGTGCGAGCCGCAATAGTGCACGCGCCCGCCGCCCAGGTCGGCGAGCAGTTTCATGTCGTGGGCGCGGACATGTTCCCGGTAGAACGCCGGCGAGATCATCTCCATGGAGCAGTTCGAGACCCGGGCCGTTCCCTGCCAGAGCGTGCCCAAGTCGTAAAACCACCCTGCCGGCGCCGGCGTGACCTCCGGCACCAGTGCCTCGATCAAGCGCCGCTGGACGCTGCCGACGCGCGCGAAGAACTGCCCCAGGCGTTCCGGGTCGTCGTAGAAATCCATCAGAATGTCATTGCCGCGCACCAGGTGTGCAGTGTTGAAGACTCCCTGGGTGTCCGGCAGCTGGAGGCTGTATCCCTCGGGCAGCGCGGCCCGAATGGCCCGGTTGAAGGCGAGCAGCTTGGGGCCCAACCCCGCGGTCAGCTCCGGCTCGGGGAGGGCTAGCAGCTCTTCCAGCGAGCGCGCCGGCGCCTCGCGGGCAAATGGAAGGGAGTCGTCCTTGACTTGCACCTCAATGCCGAACAGGCTGGCGACCACTGCGGTGCCGAATTCTACGCGCAGGACCGGCAGGCGGTCATCGCCCAATTCCAGGTGGGCTTGCACCACGGCTGCACCATCCTCCAGCATGATGAGCGGATCTTCCCAGCGCGCGCGGAAGCGTGCCGGCTTGCCGGGCGCGTTCACAATCACCATGGGGCGGCTTGCCGCCGGATTCAGGCGCAGCGCCTGGTATTCTTCCGTCAGCCGGCGCACACGCGCCAGCATGTCCGGAGAAAGTTTGGGGAGCTGATTCATGTGGCGGACTCCTGCAGCAGCACGGGTTTTGACACGTCCGGCCGCTTGCGCAGGCGGACCACGAGATCGGCGGGGTCGATCGCGAAGACAGGATCAATCTCGATCAGCTGTATCGGGTAGCCGTGCTCGTCCTCCGGCACGGCCACGCCTACAGCCTTGAGCCAGCGCGCCCACTTGGCAGAGAGATCGCGCCGGGTGGTGGCTGGTGAATCGTCGCCCGAGGCGTTCTTGACCGGCGAGAACTCCTCGCGTCGATCGAACGCCAGGCTCACGATCTTCTGCGCGTCAGGCAGCACATCGAAGACGAACTTCTCGAACTTGTAGGCGTTGGGTTTGGCAGGGGTGACGGTTTTGCCGTCGTCGCCGCAGACCGGCACTTTCTTGTGCGCCACGTGCAGCGGCAGCGCGGCGCACGCCTCCTGTCGGAGGAACGGCACGCTGAAGACGTGGATCGCGACGTTGCCGTATTTGAAATACAGGTCGCCGGAGGCGGCGCGCTGGTTCTTCTGCGCGTCGGTGAGTTCGGTATATTCGACCATGGCGCAGCGGCCGTTGCGCTCCACCACTACGCCGAGCCCCTCCTGCGGATCGCGCTTGGCGCAGACTTTGATCGAAAAGTCGGCTTGCTCATTCAGATGCACGCCGAGGAAGGCGGGGTCGGCAACCTCGACCATGGGGTTGTCGACCTGGAAGTAGAAGATCGTCCGGAGGCCGCGATGCTCCATGTCTGCCAGCGTACCGCTGGCCGCCAGCGCGGAGAGTGTGCCGCCATGGCCGTCCGGGCTCTGGAAGATGTGGCCGGGCGCGTCGAGGACGATCTTTCCTCCCGCGTCGAGCGCAGGCCACATCCCCTGCTCGAAGAAGAAGACGTCGGCTTGCGGCAAGCCGAACCAGCCGTGCTGCTCGAAGCAGGCGCGCGTGGCGGCGTGGTTGGTGTCGCTCACCATGATGTAGAGCGGGATGCGCACATGGTGGCGACGGGAGAGCGCCAGCACCTTGCGCGCGTGGAAGTGGAACAGCACGGCAAGGGAGATCGGTCCGATGGGGTAGGCACCCTTGGGGCCGTCGAAGCCGAGGCGCGACCCCTGGCCGCCGGCCACCAGCACCACGCCCACGCGTCCGGCGCGCAACTCCTCCTCGCCGCGCGCCACGGCGCGCTGGCGCGTGGAGGCATCGAGCTCCACCACCTGTGCCGGCCGTATTTCACCACCTGCCGCGGCTGCGTCCTTCGCCTTGAGCATAGCCTGCATGCGGGCAATGCTGACGAAGTCCAGCGCCGCAATTTGCCGGAGCAGCGCGGCCTGCGCCGGCTGGTCGAGCTTCTCCCAGAAGCGGAGGAGGTGGGACTGGTTGTGCTTCTCAAGCAATGCGTGTGCTTTTGTGTAGGTCATGGCGTGTTTTCTCTTCAGCCCACAGTCTGGGTATCTGCTACCGCCGTCTTCTGCTCTGCGAGCTTCTTTAAATACGCTTCGATAAAAGGCTGCAGGGCGCCGTCGAGTACCGCGTCGGTGTTGGAGGTCTCCTCCCCGGTGCGGTGGTCCTTGACCATGGTGTACGGCTGGAGCACGTAGGAGCGGATCTGGCTCCCCCAGGCAATGTCGCCCTTCTCGCCGTAGAAGCGCTCCATCTCTTTCTTCTGCTTATCGGCTTGCAGCTCATAGAGCTTGGACTTGAGCAGGCTCATGGCCTTGGCGCGGTTCTTGTGCTGCGAGCGCTCGGCCTGGCAGGCCACGACAATGCCGGTGGGGAGGTGCGTAAGCCGGATGGCGGAGTCGGTTTTGTTCACGTGCTGCCCGCCCGAGCCGCCGGAGCGGTAGGTGTCCACGCGCAGGTCCTCGTCCTTGATCTCGACCTCGATGTCGTCGGCCAGCTCGGCCACCAGGTCGAGTGCGGCGAAGGAGGTGTGGCGGCGTTTGGCGGCGTCGAACGGGCTGATGCGCACGAGGCGGTGGACGCCGCGCTCGGCCTTGAGGTAGCCGTAGGCGTAGGAGCCGCGCACCAGCATGGAGACGCTCTTGATGCCGGCCTCATCGCCGGGCTGGCTGTCGAGGATCTCGACCTCAAAACCGTTCTCCTCGCAGTAGCGGCGGTACATGCGGAAGAGCATGTCCGCCCAGTCGCACGACTCGGTCCCGCCGGCGCCGGCGTGCAGGGTGAGGAAGGCGTTGCAGGCATCGAGCGTGCCGCCGAGCAGCGATTGCAGGCGGAGCTTCTTGTAGAGGGCGTCGGCCTGCTGGAGGAGTGTTGCGAGATCGTCCAGGGCATGGTTGCGGCTTGCGCCCTCGGCCTCGGCCTGGGCGAGATCGAGCATGACGTCCGCGTCCTCAATCTGGCGGGCGAACTCGTCGTACGGCTTCACGAACGCGCGCTGGGCATTGGTACGGTCGATCGTTTCACGCGCGGCGTTGGGGTTGTCCCAGAATTTTGCGTCAGCGGCGCGGGCTTCGAGTTCTTGGAGCAGGACGCGACGGGTGTCGACGTCAAAGATAACCTCGCATCTCTGCCAGCTCTTCGCGCAGCTGGCCGAGGTGAGCTTGGGCTTCCTCGATGGTCATCATGGGCATTCCTTGCTGTGGTCCCGGGTGCGGGATCGGGTGAACGAACGCGGGCATTATCACAGGCCAGCGCGGGGGCCGCAAGCGGGATCGACGATGGGGCGGGATTGCTTGTCGCATGCCGGATGAACTGCAAAACCGCAGGGTACTGATCTTTGCTGCAACACTTCTAAACTCTGCGGTTGGTTAATCGGCAATCTGCGGTTCGGATAAAAAGAAGACCGGTCCAGCCGTGTAACTCCGCGCACGGTAGGCGGACTCGCCCGACCTCAAACAAAAGGCGCCGGCGGTTCTCGCCGGCGCCTGCGTGTGTTGCGAGGACGCGAAACTTACGCTTTGGCCAGGCGCGCCTTAAGCGCCTCGACTTCCGCGCGCAGCGCGTGCGGAAGTTTGGCGCCGTGCGCCTTGTAGGACTCCTCGATGCTGGCGACTTCCTTCTTCCAGCCTTCGACGTCAATGCGCAGCAGTTCCTGCATGTCGGCGGCGCTGACCTTGGTGCCGCCGATGTCGATGGCGTCAGCTGCGGGGAGGATGCCGATGGCCGTCTCGACAGCCTTGCCCTTGCCCTCGATGCGCTCGCAGATCCACTTCAGCACGCGGCTGTTCTCGCCGTAGCCGGGCCAGAGCCACTTGCCGTCCGCGGTCTTGCGGAACCAGTTCACGAAGAAAACCTTCGGGAGCTGGGCAGGATTGGTGCGCAGGCCGAAGCTGAGCCAGTGCAGGAAGTAGTCGCCCATGTGGTAGCCGCAGAACGGCAGCATGGCGAACGGGTCGCGGCGCAGCACGCCGGCCTGGCCGAGCGCGGCAGTGGTGGTCTCCGAGCCGGCCGCGGCGCCCATGAACACGCCGTGATTCCAGTTGTAGGCCTGGTTGACCAGCGGGATGGTGCTGGGGCGGCGACCGCCGAAGAGGAAGGCATCGATCGGCACGCCGGCGGGGTTCTCCCATTCGGCGGCGATCACCGGGCACTGGCTGGCGGGCGCGGTGAAGCGCGCGTTGGGGTGCGCGGCCTTGACCGTCTTGCCGTCGGCATCCTTCAGCGAGGGGTTCCAGTCCTTCCCCTTCCAGTCGATGGCGTGCGCGGGTGCGGGGACGCCCATGTCCTCCCACCAGATGTCGCCGTCGTCGGTCAACGCGACGTTGGTGAAGATGGTGTTGCGCGTGATGGTGTCCATCGCGTTTGGGTTGCTGCTGCGGCTGGTGCCCGGGGCCACGCCGAAGAAGCCGTACTCCGGGTTGACGGCGTAGAGGCGGCCATCCTCGCCGATGCGCATCCAGTTGATGTCGTCGCCAATGCATTCGACCTTCCAGCCGGGGAGGGTGGGCTGCATCATGGCGAGATTGGTCTTGCCGCAGGCGCTCGGGAAGGCGGCGCCAACGTAGTAGGCCTTTTTCTCGGGCGAGGTGAGCTTGAGGATCAGCATGTGCTCGGCCATCCACCCCTCCTTGCGGGCAAGGTTGGATGCGATGCGCAGCGCGAGGCACTTCTTGCCCAGCAGAGCGTTGCCGCCGTAGCCGGAGCCGAACGACCAGATCGCGCCGCCGTCCTCGGGGAAATGGGCGATGTATTTCTTGGCCGGGTCAGGGACGCACGGCCACGGCGCATCTTTCTCCCCCTTTTTGAGCGGCGCGCCGACGGAGTGCAGACAGGGGATGAACTCACCGTCTGGGCCGAGCGCCTCGAGCGCGGCCTTGCCCATGCGCGTCATGATGCGCATGTTCACGACCACGTAGGGGGAGTCCGTGATCTCGATGCCGATCTTGGCCACAGGGGAGCCAATGGGTCCCATGGAGAACGGGATCACGTACATGGTGCGGCCGCGCATGCACCCCTTATAGAGCGCCAGCATTTCGGCTTTGAGCTCGGCTGGGGCGCGCCAGTTGTTGGTCGGGCCGGCGTCCTCGCGGCGGGCGGTGGAGATGTAGGTGCGGTCCTCGACGCGCGCCACGTCCGAGGCGTGCGAGCGGGCCAGGAAGCAGCCGGGCCGCTTGGCCGGGTTCAAGCGCGTGAAGGTGCCGGCCTTCACCATCTGGTTGCAAAGCTTGTCGTATTCCTTCTGCGAGCCGTCGCACCAGTGAATGGCGTCGGGCTTGCACAGCTTGGCGACCTCGGCGACCCAGGCCAGCAGCTTCGCGTTCTTCGTGGGTGTGGGCATCGCATTCTCCTCGGTTAACGGTGTCCAGGCCATCAGCTTTCCGGCGTACGCTCGGCGGATGGAAGGCCGGAACTCTACCCAAAACAAGCCCAATCCGGCAAGACGGAAGTTCGGTTGGATATTCGTCAATCTGCGGTGCGCCTGGATCGAGAACCTGCCTCTTGCTGTCACACAATTGTGGAAATAATTTTATTGGGTGGTTGCCGGCTTTTTCAGGGCTTTTACCTTCTGGGTCAGGGCCTGGCCGAACGCGCGAGTCTCAGCGTCGACCTTGTCGCTGGCCAGCCATTCGTCCGTCCATTCGAACGACCAGCTAAGCTCGACGTTCTTTGTCGGCAAGGCGGCGAATTCCGCTTCGAGCGCTGCCGTGGCCTGATGGAGCGCCTTGGTGGCCAGCTGACGGAAGAAGGAGTAAAGCATCCGGTCGCTATCATCGGTTTGCAAGCGCGAGCGCCCCGTCTGCAGGACGGCCAGGCATTTGTCCGGCGCACCGGTGCGGAGAAGAAGCGCGGCGAGTTCGAACTGGAGATCGGCCCAGTTCGGCTTGAGTTCAACGGCCTTTTCGTAGTTGGCCACGGCTTCCGGCGCCTGGCCGAGCCGTGCCAGGGCGCTGCCTTTGCCCCAGTAAGCTCTGGCCAGACGGCGATTCAATTGGATGGCCTTATCGAATTCGGCAATGGCGGTTTCGTATTTCTTCTGCCGCAGGAATATCCACCCCCGGTTGAGCAGGGGGTCATCATCGGTTGGTTGCAGTTCGACGCATCGGGCATAGTTGGTCAGGGCTTCCTCGAGTTTTCCCAACCGTGCGAGCGTCCATCCTCGGCTGGACAAGGCGCTCGTGTTGGCCGGCTGAATTTCGATGCATCGCGTGTAATTGGTCAGAGCTTCTTCGTATTTTTTCAGCCGCAGACAAATTCTTCCGCGGCCGAGATAAGCTTCTGCATGGGTCGGGTCAAGTTCGACAACCCGGGTATAATCGGCGAGCGCTCGATTGAGCTCGCCGTTGCGCTCGTAATATCCCTCCCGGTGAATGTAGGCAGATGTAGAGTTGGTGTCGATCGCAATGGCCCGGGTGTATTCCAGCAGCGCTTCTTTGCTGCGCTGAAGCTGCTCGAGCGTGGATGCCCGGTTGTAGTGCGCGAGTGCGCAATTCTGTTCGAGTTCGACGGCTCGGGTATAGTCGGCTAGGGCCTCTTCCTTCCGGCCCAGCAGGTTTCTGGCGTAGCCGCGGTTGCAGTACGCGAGCGCATTGCCCGGATCGATGGCGATTGCATGGGTGAATGCCTCGACGGCCGCTGAATAGTTACTGACAGCCTCCAACGCATAGCCGCTCTGAAGCTCCGCGTTGCACCCCCGCTCATTCGCGGTCAGGTTGGCTATGTTGACCTTGACGGCGCGTCGGAATTTCTCCTGCGCCTCCTGGTGTTTCCCCTGCTGTTTTAGCGCTTCCCCCCAGTACTCCCAGGCCCGGGAATCATCCGGGTTCAAGGCGACCGCCTGTTTGCATTTTTCGATCGCCGCGTCCGGTTTCTTCTCCTGCAGAAGTTCCCAGCCCCATCTTCGCCAATTATCTGAATCGCGGGGATCGCACGCCAAAGACTTGGCGTAGGCATCGTTGGCCTCTGGGAAGCGTTTCATGTCCACGAGGGTGGCGCCGAGACCCTGGTAGGTCCAGCCCGTTGGTTCCATGGCGACCGCCTTGCGGCGTTCCGCGAGCGCTTCTTCGTGCCGGTGGAGCGCGTCGAGAAGATTGGCGTACGTTTGGTGAACGAGAACCGGGCCGGGATTCCATTTCTCCAGTATCGTCTGGTACTGTCGGACACCCTCCTCGTTGCGGTCGTACTCGCGGCACTGGACCGCCAGCATCCAGCGGATCATGAGGTCGTCAGGATTTTTCGCCACCACATCCCGCAAACCTGCCAGATGGCTCTCCACCTGCCGCTTGGAGTCCAGATGCAGCATGTGAAGTGCGCACGCTCCAGCCGGTGTGTTTGTCCCCCTGCGGATGATGGCCTCGAAGCGGGGGGTGGAAGCGCTCGTCCAGAACCGGCTGCGCTGACAGCAGGCCTGTAGGAATAATACGCGCTGGTTGGCGCGGTAGAACGGCGCATAAGCGTCCACCAGCCGCTCGGCCTCCGCTTGTTTGCCGGCAGCCAGCAGGTCCAGCACCTTCTTCTCCACCTGCGACGGGGTGAGCCGGACGGTCGGCAGCCCTAATTTAGGGAAATAAACGAATCGTTGGGAAGCGAGTTTGCGGCCGTAGGTGGCCAGCTGGTATGTGCCGTAGCCGACGACCAGTACCGCAGCAGAGAGAAGTAAGAAACCCAGGACAATGACCCAGGCTGCACGTGGCTGGCTTTGGCTTCCATCCGCGTTGCGACTCGGCCGGAGCAGGCGCCGCACCAGCAGGGCAACCACCAGAAGAACCAGAGCCACCAGCGCGCCGACAACCATTCCCGCCAAGCTGCCCACCGGTCCCAAGCGGGCTCCCTGGCGCGCACCGAGCAGCAGGGGGATCAGGAGGCCGATGGCGGTCAGCAGGTTCCACAAGGGCAGCATGGGAACAATTCCTTTTGCCCACAATAATGTGCCGGCTGCCGAGGCTCAAGCGATTTTCAGGCAAGCACTTGTGAGGTTATCTTCTGTCCGGAACTTCCACCACCAGGCGGAAGGTGCAGATGCCTTCCTCGCCCAGACCGGATTCGTTGATGGCGCCGTGCAGGGTCAAATGGGTGTCGCCATAGTACACGCCGCCTTCCATCCTGCGCAGGGGACCGCTGCCGTGGTTCGCGGCCTCTTCACGGGTGGGGCCGCGGGGATCGACCGCATCATGGCGGATGTTGTCCTGCTTGTAGTCGCTGACCCACTCCCAGCCGGACTTGACCAGATCGTAGATGCCCCAGGCATTGGGCGCATGCTGCTTAACCGGTTCGCACTTCTGGTTGGGATCGTCCCACCCCTTGTCGCCGACGTAACTGCGCTGCGCGAGGTACTTCTCATGGAAGACCGGGCCGGAGGTGCCTACGCGGGCGGCCCATTCCCATTCGGCTTGCGTCGGCACGCGCACCACCAGGCCGCCGTTTCGCTCGGAGATTATCTTGCAGAAATCCTGCACTTCCTGCCAGGTCGTGTTCTCGACGGCAAATCCACCGCCCTCATCGGGCTTGAGGTGGCGGAAGCGCGTGGCAAAGCCGGGGTCCTTGGCATTTTTGCAGGGTTCGATCGATACGCGTTTGCTGGGGTTGGTGGCCAAGACGGCTTCAAACATCTCCTGCGAGATGAGTGTCTCGGCCATGTAGTACGGCTTGGTCAGGGTGACCATGTGCGGGAATTCATCCTGGAACCGCAGCGCCTCGTAGAACGGTGCGCCGCAGAGAAATTTGCCGGCCGGCACCTGGATGCACTTCATGGTCAGCTTGTCGGTGATCTGGAGGATCAGCGGCTCCGTGTCGGGCATCTGCATGGGTTTGTCAGGCGCGAGCATCCTGGCCGGGTAGGGGATCTTCATCGGCTGGGCCCGGTTGCCGACTTTGAAGTCAATAACACGAATCCACTTCTTCCCGTCCTGTTCGTGGATGGTGCCGGTGACGGCCGCCGGCCAGGTTGAGTAGTCCACATCGGCGTGCTTCACTAGGTCGGTGGGTTCGAGATAGTACTTAGTGCGCTGGGTGAATTCATCCATGAGCCTGCGAGCCTGTTCACCGTCGAGGGTGTCGCCGGGCCAGAACTCTTTCATAATATTCTCGACCTCGGCCCGGATCTCGGGCGTGCCGTCAAAGGCATAGATCGCGACCATATGCTCGGGCCCGGTTCGTTTGTGGTCCCACGTTCTGGCGATGCACTGCCTGTCGCACAGCACGCAGCCGATCAGGGTGACGCTCGGCCCGTCGGCGGGTGTCGCTGTTGCCGGGTCGGCGGCCATTGCCAGACTCCGCCCGATTTCCATCACTCCCAGGATAGCCACCAGCATTACGGTTCTACGCATCGCTTGCGCTCCTCCTCTGTGCGGGTCGAGGCCTGCGGCAAGTCCTACTCCCGCAGGTCTAGACAGGTGATCGTGTCGTTCTGGCGAAGATACAACCTTCCGTTGGCAAAGGCCGGGGCCACTAGGCACTGGTTTTCGTCGCGCTGGCCGTCTTTGTAGCCGGTGAAGATGGACGCCCGGGCCAGCTCCACGTACTTCTCGGGATTGGCCTGGGCGATGACCAGCGTGCCGTCGATGCCCAGGATCACCAGCTTGTCGTCCACCAGGATCTGCTGGCCACAGATGCCTTTCTGCTCCCATTTGATCTCGCCGGTGGCCCAGTCGCGGCAGCGGTAGCCATACTCTTCCAGCTTGCTGTTGAAAGCCTTGTAGGGGTGCGGGGCGTAAATGCAGCCCTTGTAGGCGATGGGCTGGCCGATGCTACCCAGATCGAGATTGCGCTTGCCGCCGCCTGCAGGCATCGCGATTTTGCCATCTTTGAAGTTCAACAGGACGCTACTGAACTCGACCTCGCTGCCTCGGACGATAGGATCGGCCCACAGATCGGGCGAGCTGACCTTGTAGCTTACTTCCTTTCTGTTTGCGCTGAAGATCACCGTGCCGTCAGCCGGCTTGACTGCCACAAGCTTGGTGCCGGTGACCAGGAACACCAGATGCTGGCCGTCGATGTCGATGGGCACGGGACTCATGTATGGCGCCGTGTCCGGTTCACTCTTCCAGGCCACCTTGCCGTCGGTCTTGTCAATAGCGATGCCGGTGGTGCCGCCGTTGAGGATCAGAAGGTTGCCCTCCAACAGCGGGGCCGACGACCAGCAGCGCCGCTCGATAATCTTGACGCCTGCCTGAGTCATGTCGCAGGCCCAGAGTTCCTTGCCTGTCGCGACGTCGAATGCCCCCACCTGCCCGGCATTGGAGACCATGTAGACGACGTTGCCATCCACCAGCGGTGTGCCGGCTGTGAGCACAGTCTTGCCGTCAATGGCCATGGGCGTCTGCCAGACGATCTCGCCGGTGGTGGCATTGAGGCAGTAAAGGGTATCCCAGTCTTTTTCCTTCCGGTTGATGGCCTTGGGGTCGCCGAAGGCGCCAATCAAGACATGATCGCCGCCAATGACCGGCGAGGAATACCCCTTGCCGATCTTGGCGGTCCAGAGTCTCTTGGGTCCTTCGGCTGGCCAGGTGGCGACCCACTTTCGCTGCGAGACGATGCTGCCGTTATGATCGGGTCCGCGCCAGCAAGGCCAGTCAACGGTAGAACCGGGCGCAGCCGCGCCAGCCATCCCGGCAAAACACAGACCAAAGGCCATGGCCAAAGTTGTTGAGAGCCGTTTCATGTTCGCACTCCTTTTTCGTAGCCCGGGCGCGTCATTTCCGCCCCTGTCGCCTGTGCATTCCTTCGTACAGAAATCTTAACAGGCCAAAGGGTCGTTCACCACCGTGCATTCGCGATAAGAAATTGCTTCCTGAACACTACGGCGTCTCGGCAAAGGAGACCATAGAACTGGCCGGTATCCGGAATCCGTGGCTGGCTGACGATGATGAGTACCCGGTCTCGTTGGGCGCGAACGCCTAATGGTTGATGGAGCGATCCGCCTGCTCCCGGGCAGTACCGGTGCCGGATTTCGACCACCTGTCCAGCCGGGAAGTGGCAGCTTTATCCCATGCTGCTGGCGTCGGTCAGACGGTCCACGATCGTGCCGTTGACCAGCTCGAAGATCCGGGTGGCGAGCGACGCAATCAGCCGGTGGTCGTGCGAAACAAAGATGAGGGTGCCTTCAGTTTGTGACAGCGCGAAGTTCAGGGCTTCGATCGACTCCAGGTCCAGGTGATTGGTCGGCTCATCCAGGGCCATTACATTGCCCCCCTCTAGCATCATCTTGGCCAGGATGAGTCGGGCCTTTTCGCCGCCGCTGAGAACCCGGATCTGCTTGAACACATCGTCCTTGCTGAATAGCATCCGGCCCATGAAGGAGCGCAGCTCGGTTTCCGTCCGGCTGGCCTCTTCCGCGAAGGCCCCCAGCCAGTCGAGCGCCTGGCAATCCAGATCCAGGACCTCGCCCGGATCCTGCGGAAAATAGCTGAGCTGGATGGTTTCGCCGCGCACCACGGAGCCGGCGTCCGGCGTCAGCAGGCCGCACAGGATCTTCAGGAGCGTCGTCTTCCCGGTCCCGTTCTTGCCGATGATGGCGATCCGCTCCCTGGGGCCGATCGTGCACGAGAAATCCCGGAACAGGCAGGTGTCGTACTGCTTGGAGATCCCGTTGGCGGCAATCACTTTTTCACCCAGCCGTCGCCGGTTCGTAAAGCGGATGAAGGGCGAGACCCGCGAACTGGGCTTCATCTCGTTGATCTCGATCTTTCCCAGCAGCTTCTTGCGGGAGGTGGCCTGCTTGGACTTGGAGGCGTTGGCGCTGAAGCGGGTGATAAAGGTCTTCAGGTCATGGATCTGCTTTTCCAGCTTATCGTTGGCTTTCTCGCGCAGTTCGCGCAGTTCCAGGCTCGCGATCGCAAACGCATCGTAATTGCCGGTGAACATCCGGACTTCATGGTAGTCCAGGTCCGCGATATGGGTGCACACCTGGTTCAGGAAGAAGCGGTCGTGCGAGATGACAATGACCGTCCCTTCGTAGCGATTCAGCAGCTCCACCAGCCATTCGATGGATTCCAGGTCGAGATGGTTGGTGGGTTCATCCAGGAGCAGCACGTCGGGATGGGCAAACAAGACCTGCGCCAGCAGCACCCGGAGCTTGAATCCGCCCTGCAGGGTTCGCATCTTCTTCGTGAAGAGGCCCTCCGCAAAACCAAGGCCGGCCAGCAGCTTGGCGGCATCGGCCTCCATGGTGTATCCGCCCGCCTCGCCGAACGCGTGCTCGATCTCGCCGCTGCGCACGTGCTCGGCTTCGGACAGGTCCTCCTGGGCGAAGCAGGCCTCGCGCTCCTGATGGAGGGCCCAGAGTTTCTGGTTCCCCATGAAGACCGTATCCAGGATGGGGGTGTCGTCAAACTCCGCGTGGTCCTGGCGCAGATACCCCAGGCTGCAATCCCGGCCGATGGTCACCTCGCCGCGGGTGGCGGGTTCGATCCCCGCCAGGATCTTGATGAACGTGGTTTTGCCGGACCCATTCGCCCCGACCAATCCGTAGCAGTTTCCCGGCGTGAACTTGATGCTGACATCCTCGAACAGGATCTCCGCGCCGAATCTCTTGGTCAGCATCGATGTTGCGATCACAGCGTTCTCCGGGCTCGACAAAAAGCGTGCAGCGTATCAAAAGGCAAAGCACAATGCCACGATTGCCGCGCAGATCAGACGCGCCATGGATGTGACGATGACATGGCCTGTTAGTTATGCGCCCGGTGTAAGCGTAATCACCCGCTAATAGCCGACAGCCTAACAGCCGCTCTTCCCCCATCGTGCACACAGCAGAAAAAACTGGATGGGTGATCGAACAGGGTCCATAGTCCCTGTGGATGAGTGATCATGAGGCGGGTTGCTCAGGAAATCACGTGCACAGCCCTGATCGCTCCCGCAAAGGAGTCAAAGCCATGGGCGACAAGAAGAGCAGGAAGGACAAGGCCAAGGGTCAGAAGCAGCACGACGCCAAGCAGGCGAATGCCGCCAGGGATAAACAGGCCCGGCTGCATTCACCCAAGTCGCCGTAGGCTGAGCCCTATGGCTGCGCACGGTGCAAGAAGGCCATTCTTGAAAAGGAATGCCAGGGTATTGGATGTGGATAGATGCCTGATGAACAAAACGGATATCCATCGGCGCCTGGTCAATCAGGCAATAGAGGAATTCGCAGCCATAACGGATTCTGCCAGGAAGACCTTCAAAACTGCCACCAGCGAAGAACACCGTGCCGAAAGCAAATATGACACATTCAAGCTCGAATCGTCTTTCCTCTCCAGGGGGTTGGCAAAGCGAGTAGCGGAACTGACCGATGCTCTGGCAGCCCTCCAGGGTGTTCCGCTGATGGTGATCGGCCCAACCAGCCCCGTTCAGGTCGGTGCTTTGGTTCGGCTGAAAGCAGTCGATGGTACGACACTGGTCTTGTTTCTTGGTGCTGGCGCTGGCGGAGAATCAATCAGTGTAGACGGGGCAGAAATCAATGTTGTAAGTGCCGCCGCGCCGCTTGGACAAGCCGTACTGGACAAACGCGTGGGCGACACCTTCGAGATCAAGATCGGCAACGCCACGCAGTCCTTTACGGTGCTGTCGGTGGAGTGAACGGCCAAAGCCCCGCGCGCTGGGAACATGGCTGTTGCGGATATGGGGGAACTGCCCCATAGTTGCGTTGTTCATGGTTGGATCGGGGTGATTCGATCAGTTCAAAAGGAAGGATTCGGTTATGGCAAAGGCAATGACGAAGAGTCAGGTTCTGGCGGGCGTGGCAGCAGCGGCTGAAATCAGCAAGAAGCAGGCCACAGCAGCGGTGGAGGCGTTGGTGGTCATGGCGTACAAGAACGCCAAGAACAGCTTCACGCTCCCCGGCCTCGGCAAGCTGGTGCTGGTGAACCGCAAGGCCCGCATGGGGCGTAATCCGGCGACAGGTGAGGTGATCAAGATCAAGGCCAAGCGCGTGGTGAAATTCCGCGTGGCCAAGGCCTGCAAGGACGCCATTCTGGGCTGAGCATCGCAGCGCCAATCGTGCAAAGAGACTGTAGCTGTAATGGCTACGGTCTCTTTGTTTTTTCCCCGGCCAGCCGCGGGGCGAAAGCCACCCGGCGACCGGGCGCACACCCAAATCCACTCCGCCCGTTTGTTTGCCCTGCCGGTGCATGGTTTCGATGGCTTCGGGTGTCATCGATGTATTCCCGCATCGTGGGCGGCACCAGACACGTGCTACATCATCCGCTCAATCGATGCCTTTTTTGCCGCATAGGCTTTGCCCAGCCCAACAGCGAGCGCCTGATCGCACAGGGACAGCGCTTTTTCGAACTCACCCTCATCCATGGCCAGCGAGATCCCCAGTTCGTACAGACGAATCGACGGGGTGTACTCACGAAAGCGCTGGCTCGTTTCCTCCTGGGCTGCCGGGAGATAATCAGCTGCCTTGCCCACGGCTTCGCGACAGGTTTCGATGTCATCACAGCGAAAGGCATCATCGGCGAGCAGGTCGTAAAGGAAGAACTTCACTGCATTGGGAATCGAATGGGCTCGCTCAAAGAAATTCAGCAGATATTTTTTCGCCTTTTCGACTCCGCCGAACCTCATGGCTTCATCGTGCCCGGCCAGGAGGTCCGTGAGAATTTCGGCGGTGGTTTTACGGATTGGTGCGATGCGGTCAGCCATGCCGGGAGAGTGCCAGACCCGGGGATGAATCGCAAGATGCCAGAAGGCTCAGCAGATAAGGGGCCTCTCGCCAGTTTCCGGATGAGACTGCGCGTCAATGGCTGGCGATCCCGCGGTTGACGCCGGGGAATGCGGTGTGAGGGTGGGAAGAGCCCTGCGCAATGCCTATGCGCCGGATCCTGGTTGGCGTATCCTCTTACCGACAGCCGGGATTCGTCAGGCAAAGGAGTTTGTGATGTCCGAAATTCTGTTCTCACCTTGGAAGCTGGGAACGATTGACCTCAAGAATCGCGTGGTCATGGCACCCATGACGCGGAGTCGCAGTCCGGGCAATTCGCCCGGCGCGATCGTGGCGCAGTATTATTCCCAACGTGCAGAAGCCGGGCTGATCATCACCGAGGGCACATCCCCGTCTACCAACGGGCTGGGGTATGCACGAATTCCCGGGCTGTTCTCCTCCCGTCAGGTTCGGGACTGGCGCCGTGTCACGGAAGCGGTCCACAAAAGTGGCAGCCGGATCTTCGTGCAACTCATGCACACGGGGCGGGTTTCGCACCCCCTGAACATGCCCGCCGGTAGCCGCATCCTGGCACCTTCGCCAATCGCTCTGTCCGGCAAGCTGTGGACCGATGCCCAGGGTGAGCAACCGTATCCCGTGCCGCAAGAGATGACCGAGGACGACATCCATTTGACCATCGCCGGGTACGTCCAGTCGGCGGAGCTGGCGATCGAAGCCGGTTTCGACGGAGTGGAACTGCACGGGGCCAACGGCTACCTGATCAACCAGTTCCTCAACACAGCCTCCAACCAGCGCCAGGATCGATGGGGTGGCAGCATCGCGAACCGGATGCGGTTCGCGGTCGAGATCGCGCAGCTGGCTGCGGCGAAAATCGGCCGGGAACGGGTGGGCATCCGGCTTTCCCCCTACGGCGTGTTTAACGACATGGCGATCGATCCCACGATGGAGGATACGTTTGAGCAACTCGCCGTCGAACTCAACCGGGCAAGTCTCGCCTACATTCATCTGGTGGACCATAGCTCAATGGGTGCGCCGGAGGTGACGCCCAGCATCAAGCGGAAGATTCGCGCAGCATGTAGAGGAACGTTGATTCTGTCCGGCGGATACGACCGGGCCCGGGCTGAGGGTGATCTGGCCGGAAAGAATGGGGACCTGATCGCCTTTGGCCGGCCTTTCATTTCGAACCCGAATCTCGTCACCAAGCTGCGAAACGGATCGACGCTGATCCCGGCCGACCAGACGACATTTTACACCCCGGGCGAAAAGGGCTACACCGATTACCCGGGTTGAGGTGGATACGTATGGGTCGCGTGATGGCTGGCGCCGTAACGCCAGCAAACTCCTTGCTCTGGCGCTAAATCCGCGTATCCTCTTTTGCAGATTACTTGTGGCAGCGCGTGAGTTGCCGGCGGATCATCGACGGCCTGGCATCCAGTCGACAAGGAGGCAATGCCCATGACATTTAACTGCCCGCACTGTTCGCGGCCGCTCGACGCCCAAGATGACATGGCTGGCCTGGATGCCCGGTGCCAGTGGTGCAAGAACACTATCCGCATCCCCGCCAAGCCGGACACGCTGCCCGTCGTACCATCTGCTCGCCCCGTCCCTCCGCCTATCGCCCCGCCACTTCCGCTACCGAAGACATCAGGAATGGCGATTGCAAGCATGACGCTGGGTATCATGTGCGTGTTATTTGGATGGATGTGCTGCGGGCCTGTCGTGGCCATTCTGGCAATCATCCTCGGGCATGTCGCATTCGCTAGGATTTCCCGACAGCCGCAAGTCCTCACGGGCAAGGGCATGGCAATCGCCGGGTTCGTGACAGGCTACGTCGGTCTTGTCAGCGGACTCATTGTGGCAGCTGCATTTGGCGCATGGGCGCTCACCGTAGGGACGATTCTCAACGCGATGAACAGTGTGTTGCAACAGATGCCCAAATAATCTTATACGTAACACCCAGCAAGGAGCCACCATGCCCAACATCGCCAAAGCATTCAAAGATGAAATCATCCGGCTCTCCCGCAAAGAGGCCAAAGCAGCCATCGCTCCCGTCAGGAAGCCCTCGATTGCTGCCAGAAAGGCGCTTGCTTGCCTCAAGAAGCGGGTTTCGGCCCTGGAGAAGGCAACTAAGAGCCTGTCCGCCATCCTGTCTAACATACCCGTCCAAAAACCTGTGGTGGAGGAAGGCAAGAACGTTCGGATCACCGGCAAGGGCATGCGGAGCCTGCGGAAGCGGCTTCGGCTGACCCAGACGGCTTTTGCCAGGCTGGTCGGGGTTTCTGGACAGAACGCCTATCAATGGGAGCGCAAGAACGGCCCGCTGCGCGTTCGGGACGCGACAAAGGCGGCGATCCTGGCCATCCGAAACCTGACCGCGACGGAGGCTAGGGCGCGGCTGGCCCAGATGCCGGCCAAGAAGGCGAAACCGGCTGCCAAACGTAGGCGGCGCAAGGGGCGGAAAGCCTAAACAGGCATTCGGTACGGAGGCCAGCCAATATGCTGAATTTCAAGGTCGATCAAGCCAAATGCACGCGATGCGGGCTATGTGTTCTGGACTGCCCGTCCCGGATCATCGAGTGCTCGGGTAAAGCAGTGCCCTTTATCCGGCCGGAGAATGAGGATCGCTGCATCCGGTGCCAGCATTGCCTGGCCGCCTGCCCCTCGGCCGCGGTTTCCATATTGGGCCGCGATCCAGCCAACAGCATCCCGCTCACCCCCAAGTCATTCCCGAAGCCGGGCGCCATGATCAACCTGCTCCGGGGAAGGCGCAGCGTGCGCCGGTACCGTGATGAGAACGTGGACCCGGATTTCCTGCGGTCATTGCTGGCAGCGCTTGGCAATGTCCCCACCGCAGTCAACCGGATGGCCCTGACCTTCTCGGTAATCGACGACAAGGACGTGATGCAGCGGTTTCGCGTCAAAGCCCTTACCGCCCTGGCAGATGCCGTAAAGGCTGGCCGGGTTCCCGAGCAGCACGCCTACCTCGTGCAGGCCGTGCCAGCCTGGTTTGACCAGAAGGTAGACGTGATCTTCCGGGGCGCTCCCCACCTGCTGGCAATCTCAGCCTCCCCCGAATCCGTCTGTCCCCAGGAAGACGTAAACCTGGCTCTGGCCTATTTTGAACTCATGGCGCAGAGCGCCGGTCTGGGCACAGTCTGGTGCGGTCTGGCCAAGATGGCCATGGAACTGGTGCCCGAACTGAAAGCCGTCATGGGGGTGCCGCCGGGGCACTACTACTACACGATGCTGTTCGGTCGGCCTGCTGTCCACTACGCCCGGACTGTGCAGCGGGAAGAAGGTGCTCGCATCCGGCGCATCCAGATGTAGGCCATAGTAGACTGGCTGAAGACCAAGTGCCCGTCCGGGCATGCGATCCTGAACAAGGCTGGCACATGGAGAGCCCAATGCCGGCGGGGATCCAGTTGGCTGTCATGATGATTGACGGCATGTCGCAAGTAAACGGCAGGTGTTTCTATCCGGCAGGCGATGAGGGATGAGACAGTCGTGAAGAAAATGGTACAGATCGCCACGACCAGCGCCCCGGACGGAAGCCGGCTGGCGCTCCACCAGCACGAGAAAGACTACATCATCACGGTGGACCGCAACGACCTGATGGTGAGCCGGGCCCACGAATCTGAACTTGAGTTGGCGCGTCTCGGCTGCGGCCATGTTGCCGGACATCGGACTCCCACAGTCTTGATCGGTGGTCTCGGCATGGGCTACACCCTGCGGCAGACGCTCGACATGCTTGGATCTCGGGCCACGGTAGTCGTGGCTGAACTGCTTCCCGAGATTGTCCGCTGGAACCGTGACTACCTGGGTGAGTTGACCAATCACCCGCTTAGGGACCGCCGTGTTGTCCTCAAGGTTGACGATGTGGCAAACGTGATCCGCCAGTCCCCTGGAGTTTTCGATGCCATACTGCTCGATGTAGACAATGGGCCACACGCCATTACCGATGTTCGCAATAGTCAGGTATACAGCCGCGACGGCATCCAATCCTGCATCAACTCACTCCGATCCAAAGGATGCCTTGCCGTCTGGTCTGCCTTTTTCGATGCCCCGTTCGAGCGCCGCCTTCGACAGGAGCACCTCCACGTGCGCAATTTCCGCGTCCCCGCCCACAAAGGATCACGTTCCCACCACTGCTGCATCTGGCTGGCTTCGAAAGACCGCCGCTCAACGGAATATTCTTTCGTCTCGTAGCTTACGTATTCCTGCCGCACCCCCGGCGTTGACAATCGCACACCCGATGGGCTACAGTTCTGCACTTTCTCGCGGCATCCCGGTGCTTCCGCGCCCCACGGGAAAATTGTTCACTGTTCCGGCGTAGCGCAGTGGTAGCGCAGGTGGCTGTTAACCACTTGGTCGCAGGTTCGAATCCTGCCGCCGGAGCCAATCGATCGACAACTCGAACTTGCGTTCGGGTTCTTTTTTTGCCCATCCCCCAAAACCACCCGCTTCAAAAGACCAATGTTTTCGTGGTTTCCGCACAAATCGCCCACTGCCAGCCTACCCCGCCAACAGCCCAAAACGGCTCAAGTTCGAGTTGTCGACGGTATGGCTGACCTCGACCAGTTTGAATTCGAACTTAAGGTCACTGCCCGTTTTTTCACTCC
>Ga0118677_10003556_pt1 | contig 29276 bp, 31 predicted proteins | sample AliMusrvi5mmetaG_FD_86154 | JGI IMG/M metagenome (GOLD analysis project Ga0118677, IMG submission 86154) | reverse complement strand
GTACTCGAGTTGGGGGATCGAATTATGGGCGCTTATCTTCAATCATGAACATCTCTTGTTTTTAGAGTGAATATATGTAATGTGGCTTTTTACAGTATTTGATTTATATAAAAAGACAATAGATGATTCTTTTACTAATGCAGAGAATAATATATCAAAATTAACTCCTGACTTGCTAAGTATGAACGGAATGTCTGGAATAAAAACAAGACATTTTTATAATAATATCTTTTCAATGGAAGGAACGCGATACTTAGAAATAGGAACATGGATGGGTTCATCTACGTGTGCTGCTATGTATGGCAATAAATCATCTATAACATGCATTGATAATTGGTGTGAATTATGGGGTGGAATTACTAATATCAAAGAGTTGTTCTTAGAAAATTTTAACAAATATAAAGGGGAAAATGATGCTAGATATATTGAGAGTGATTGTTTTAAACTCGATGTATCTACGTTGCCTAAATTTAATATGTATTTATATGATGGAAATCACGCAGAAAACAATCATATTCTTGCACTTACACATTATATATCAGCAATGGATGATATATTTATTTATATAGTAGATGATTGGAATGGTGCACAAGAACAAAGCGGTACTAGAATTGCAATAAAACAATTAGAATTGACTGTTTTATATGAAAGAGAAATCATAACACCCCGCCAAGATGGTGATACGTGGTGGGCTGGTATTTATGTAGCAATACTACAGAAAAAGACAGTGGAAAATATTCAAATGAAGTTGAGTTTCATACAAGAGAAGAACTGATGGCAATGATATAACTTAAAGTAAATATATAAGTACTTTCAGACATAATGATAGTCGTAGATAGTTTTATATTCTATAATGAACTTGATCTCCTTCTTTATCGCTTTTCTATATTAAATGATTATGTTGATAAGTTTATTCTTGTTGAGGCTACACACACCTTTTCTGGTGAGAAAAAACCCCTGTTTTTTTCTGAGAATAAAGATATGTTTAAGAAATTTCAAGATAAGATTATTCATGTTATTGTAGACGATTTTCCTTATAAAACATATCAATCAACAGGAAAACAATGGGATAATGAAGCATTTCAAAGAAATTGTATAAAAAGAGGCATTGATTTATTGAAACTCGAATCAACAGATGTAATCTTTACATCTGACCTTGATGAAATTGTAGATCCTACTTTAGTTAAAAAACTACGCGATGGAGGATTAGACTTTGATAAGTACAACTTAAATCGCTTTGAGCTTGATATGTACTATTATAACTTAAATTGTAAGCTTCCTGGTAAATGGCATGGTGTAAAGCTATTGACGTATGAAACATATATAAGAACTGGGTTTACATTTGAACAAATGAGAACATGGGAATGGTCTCATCCTGTTCCAATTATAAAGATGGGCGGATGGCACTTAAGTTATTTTGGAGATGCAAAAACAATACAGAATAAAATCAAGACATTTTCTCATCAAGAACTTAATCTTGAAAAGTACACAAACCTTGAAACTATTCAACAAAATATAATCAACCAGCGTGATATCTTTAATCGTACAGACTGTGAAATTATAAAAATATCTGTAAAAGATAATACATTTTTACCACCTCAGTGGGAGACTTTTCTTGCTAAATACGTTACTTATTAAAGTATTGTTTTCATTATATACTCACGTATCCACTCTTTATTAAAGTATGTTTCAAAAATATGATTCTGCTTAATTAATATATCATTGTAAAGATGATTATTTTCATTTAATACCCTCACTTTCTTGCAGAGTTCTTTACCATTTTCAAAACACGTATGTTCTGAAAATGGATTTCCCCCTTCGAATGGATAGACTACGTCATTCTTTTGATGTAATAACAATGATCTTGCTGTAAGAATTTCAAATGTCCTTTTGTTGGGATGCCCGCAACCATTCATATCGAGAGCCATTTTATATCTAGACATTTTATCCATAAAGTTCTGGTGATTTAATCCCGAATAAGTATCTAGAATATGTTTTGAATCATTGTAAATACTTTCTCGATCGACTTCATACATCCAATGACTCTCTTTATATATAGCACCCGCCCAAAAAATTCGAGGTATATTTTTATCCACTGACTTGAATGCTTCTCTTTGCTTAATCATAAACCAAAGAGAGCATGTAGGTAAACCAAAAATAAGAAATGGGAAGGGATATACGTTTGTAGCGTATTGGATTGACTTTCTATAATTACGTTTAAAGAAATGAGTAACTAAATTGCTTTCAAAATATATACTAGGATCATAACCAGAGTCGTGGTTATCAATAACAATAACTTTGTTGAATTTATTTTGTCTTATAATATAGTCAAATAGCTGCTTTACCTTATCTGAACCATATTGGCGATGCGACTCTTTTGTAGAGTCTATTATAGGAAATATAAAAATAATTGTATCATAGTTAAGAGTATTTATATTACCAATTTCTGTCTTATAATAAAAATTGTATATATCATAAAAGTCTTTTGGGGATCTCTGTAAAAAATTACAGAAAGTTGATGGTTCAAATGAATAATAATCTGCTTCTGGAAAAAGAAGAGTAACTCCTGTAGCATGCTGGCATGGGTCTAAGATAGCGATTCGCATTTAATATAAATATCCTTCTTTGTTTAAATTATGTCTACTTTAGACCAACGAACATTTCAAACCGGCACTTGACAACCGAAAAAATTGAATCCAGCAAAAACGAATCGTTAAGAACCAACAAAACCGAAGTATCCAAAATGACTGACGGATATATCTACTGCTTCTCAAATCCTTGTATGCCAGGTATTCTCAAAGTCGGTATGACTGAGAGGACACCTGTAATAAGATTAGGCGAAGCAAATGCTTCTGATACTTGGCGACCTCCAACACCCTATAAGATTGAGTTCTCAAAAAAAGTCTCTGATGCTTCTGGAAAAGAAAAGACCCTCCATACGCTTCTGGAACAATATACGGAACGCATCAACCCTCGCAGAGAGTTCTTTCGCGCCATGTCCTTAATCTCCTTCTGGATTCGTCTTGCTGCCATTTTTACCTTTACTATAGAGGGTGAGAATGGACTCAATTTTTTCTACTAAATCGTTGTCTAGAATTTAAGAAGCGTAACGAGTCCAATCTTCGCAATCATATCCATTAGAGAATATGATACGGTAACAAAGTCTTTCTTTAGAATATGAACCTCATCGAGATAGTATACAATCGGATATAAAGTCCATACTGCGACAGTTAACATAATAGCGGTACGATTAGTCTTTTGCGTTAGTAGCATATACAGAATGGGTAGGAACGCAAGTGTGCCGATGGCAAAGAAAGCCGCCATTTTGGTATCCTGCTCCTGCTTTACACCCAAGTATCCCGCCGCGATCATTAACATATCAAGTATAACAGCGAACACTTTCATATTAATCGGTGCCTTACACGCTGTCAGAATTGCGTACAGCATTATGGGCGTTGTTAACGCCCAATCCGAATAACGATAGACGTCGCTGTGTTTTGCGTCATTCAACATGAAATAATAGGATATAGCGGCAATAGCGGGAATAATAGAGAGCCATGATGGTCCCTGAAAGAAAGTGTTGATAGAGGAAACAAGAAGAAATGTAAATGCGATTGTTTGTGCTATTTGAGCATTATCTGACATTCCTTTCACGCGTAAACCAATAAAATATGCCGGTAATACGACGCGTGGTGCCATTTGCGCGATAAGTGTAGGAAAGAGGGACATATTCTAGTTCAGGAATATATTTTCGGGAGATAAGGTAGAGATGGCGAAGGCATACCTGACGCAGAATATCCTCTATGGACTTATCGCAGCCGAAGTATCCAAAATGACTGACGGATATATCTACTGCTTCTCAAATCCTTGTATGCCAGGTATTCTCAAAGTCGGTATGACTGAGAGGACACCTGTAATAAGATTAGGCGAAGCAAATGCTTCTGATACTTGGCGACCTCCAACACCCTATAAGATTGAGTTCTCAAAAAAAGTCTGATGCTTCTGGAAAAGAAAAGACCCTCCATACGCTTCTGGAACAATATACGGAACGCATCAACCCTCGCAGAGAGTTCTTTCGTGTTTCTCAAGAAGAAGTTCGTAAGTTCTTTGACCTAATGGATGGTGAAATGTTGGGTGAAACTCGTGTAGAAGAGGAAGAGGAAGGGGGGAGGAAGAGGAAGGGGAAGAGGATACCTCTTCAGAGTCAGCACCACGAGTCAAAGTAACTGGTGTAAAAGGATCCCGTGATATGGCGAAGTGCTTTACGAACGGACAACGCATTCGCCATACAATCGGCATTAATAAGACTTGGATTGGCACATACGATTCTTCAAAGAATGGAATTGTATATGATGGAAAGCTATATCCAAGTCTATCTAGATTTGCTTGTGCTCATAATCTAACCGAACTTACCCATAGAATAACAAACACAGCAAATGGATGGAAAGAGTGTGAATGTGAAGTGAATGGAAAGTGGATTTCTACATATTCTCTACCTGGGTAAAGTGCCGGTTTGAAATGTTCGTTGGTCTAAGAAATGAGATAGTTCTAGTTTATATGATGCAGGGGGTACATAACTTATTAGTTGATTATTCTAATCAACGAAGCATGTAGAAGACAAAGGAAAGACTACGTGTGAGATATTTACAAATATGGGATTTGATATAATTAATCATAGTTTTTATTCTTATAGAGAAGATGAAATACATCTTGTTATGAAGAAAAGATTATAATCTAAAGAATACAATTGATTTATTTATAATGACAATGGACAAACCATCATTAGTATCAACATCTGAGACAGTATTTATTCTTATTTCGCAAATTAAGAATAAAAAAGCAGGGATGTATTTTCGTTTTGGGGATGGTGATTTTAATATTGTATCTGGTATGGATGACATGCTTGCAAAAACAACGCCCAATTTTCAACATTGGATGAAAGAGGCTATGAAGATAGACGACACAACAGTTATGACGTGTATTCCGCACCATTGTAAAGACACAAATACACTTGAAGAAGGTATGTATCCAGGAAATCACGAATATCCAATTGATATGGTAAGAAGATTTATCTATATTCTTTCTTCTCTAAGAAACAATATTCCTAATGTTTTGTATACAAATATTGCATTAAGTTATTGTGCATCTCGGTCACCTGATATTGTAATAGAATTACACAAAGAATTGAAGAAGAATAATATTCTATATATTGGTAATAATATGTACTCTAAAGAGTTTTTAACAAAGTTATTTGGAGATTCAATCGATACAATATATACACCACAAAGAGATTCATATTTTGAACATGACAGCGTATTTTCAAGACTTGATACTTTATATCATACAAAATACAATTTAATGGATTTCTTTGTTATTATTATGGCTGCAGGGTGCGGAGGACGAGCATTTTCTGCAGAAATATATTCAAAGTATTATAATCTAAAGAGAAACTTCTTTTTATTTGATTATGGTAGCCTCTTAGATTATCTATGGGGATATAAATCAAGAGCATATATGGACATTGATCCACCCAAATCCCATTATATATTAAATTCAATCTAAAGAATATTTATTCTTTAATATAAGATAATCATTATGAAGATTAAGTATTATCTTATACACGGCGTTGATTCATCAAGAAAACAATTCATGTTAGACCAATTTGTAGCCTATGGCATTGACAACAAAGATGTTACGTGGTTTTGTCATCCTAATAAAGATGAGATTACCAGAGATATAATAAATGCGTATTGTGCAAAAAAAGATCTAAGCCTTGGACAAATTTCATGTACTATAAAACATTACATGGCTATAAAAGATATTGTTGATAATCAACACGAAATTGCCGTTATTATGGAAGACAACGTAGCTTTTAAATCAAATGTACCTGCGCGCATTGAACAGTACTTACAACAGCTACCACCTGATTGGGATACACTGTTTGATAGTGATTGGAAGACATTTACAGAAACACCTGTTACTCCAGATAAGATCGTCTATAAAAAATCAAATGAAATAACAGAACTCTGTCATGGCGGTTCACGACTTGCTAATTTTATTCTTATTAATCTAAATGCTGCTAAAAAAATGTACTCAACGTATCTTCCATTCACTCAAGTTTCTGATTGGTACTACAATGATTTACTAAGAAGACACAATATGAATTCTTATTGGTCTGAACCTGCTAATACATATCATGTAAACAGACAATCTACTGCGTAATTAAAATATCTGAAATTTATTTTCGTTATTTACATTTGTAAGTACATCAAGGCGTTCAATATTGATTATAGAATTTACTATGTTTTTTTTTTCATAAAATTCAACTATTACCCGTTCTATATTTTTAGTAGATACTATACTTACAGGTAATTCATAAAACTCTTTAAAAAACTTCCATCTCATTGCAAATAAAAATGTATATTGCTGTAATAGTTCAGCAGGAGGGATACAAACAATAGCATTTACATTCTTATTATCTTTGTATTGTTCTACCAAATTATATAATGTATCTTTTAAAATTATGTATCTACCAGATATCTTGATTACAAAGGTATCATCTTCTAAATTCATGTTGCGTACTAATTCTTTTATAGAGAGAAATTCTCTTTGCGACTTTGTCTTTGCATCATCAAGGAAGGATATTGGTAATTTTAACAATATTGTCATTGAAAACAAGTCAAACGGCGGACAATGCGATATTTCTGAATTGTATTCACTTAATACAGAATAAACAGGCTTATTGTACGTAAAGATTTTGTGTAATGCAATCATATATTCAATATATCTTTCTCTAGCTAGCGCATCTGATGCATTTGCTATAGAATGAGCTCCTGTCGCTATAAATACTATCTTTGACATTCTATAAATAATAGAATACAATGTTTAAGCAACTCTTAAGTATAAAGCATCTCCCCAACCTTGTTCGACTAATTTTATCCCAACACGTTGAAATCCATTCAAAGCTAAAAAATCATCTAATTCAGGCAATAAAGCACAACCAGAATAAAGAGTTTCCACATTCACTTCAATGTAAATGTAATTTGCATATTTAAGGTATTCTGCTGCTCCTTTTAATGCTAAAAGTTCTGCCCCTTGAATATCAAAATTCCAGAAGTCAAGGTTCTGTATAGGAAAAGAGTTTTCCTCAATTATATTCTTAAGGGTAGTAGTCCTCATCTTTCTTTTTTCCGATACTATTATATGAGGATAGTGTTTTGAATGTGTGTCAAGGGGGAGTATACTACTACTCTGACCATTATTTGTAATATTAAACTCTACATCATGCTCCTCTATATCTACTAGTGCATGAAAAATATTAGGTACATTTTTCTGTTTCATTTCTTCTACTTTATCTTTATTTCCCTCTACCCAGTAAATAACAGAATCATTAATACCTTCTCTATTATAATCGATGCGTTCCTCACATTCATGAGCACCTACGTGTAGAATTCCCTTTATATTCCTTCCTTGATTTTTTATAAAAGAATACACTTCCGCAAAAGGAATTAACATTTGATTATTCTAAAATACACTACTAAGGTATTCTCTAAATACCCTTCTACGTTAAATTATTAACTAATCTATCCATACATACCTTAGGTGAGAGAGTTTCAAGAATAAAATCCCTTGGTTTAAATGTAGAATATTCAAGAACCATGCGATCAATATATACTGAAATATCCTTTTCTTCTGTGAACTGTAAGCCACACCTTTCATCCCAATAAGGACTGCTTGTAGCGATCAATTTATATTTTCCAACTTCATTTGTATAGCATATTTTATTAGTAGAATCGTGTTCATCAAACATAGTTGTTACATTATAAATTAACAAAGGAGTATCACAAGAAAGGCATTCTTCTAAAGCAAATCCCTGAGATTCATGTGAACCTATCCAAATACCAAATTTAGATTCACGTATAACTTTTTTATATGTCTCTTCATCATAACTACCATACTGAATAATATTACAAGATAAATTCTTTGCCCTTACTTCATTTATAACCATTTCCAAACACCTTCTGCTCCTTCCTTTAAAATAAATAAAGCAGTCGTAATTCTTTACAATAGGTACTATAGGAGAAAAATTATCTACATCAACAGCAAACGGAATCGGTTTTGTAGCTATACAAAGACCACCCACTTCATTTTGTACATCTATAATCCAATCCGATAATAGATTATAAAAACAATTGGTAGGAAATATAAACTGACCCTTCTTCCATATTCCATTTACAAGAGTAAAATTGTGAGGTCCATACATTATATTCCTTGCATTTGGGAACATACTTGGATTTATAAAATCAGATGGAATAAAAACAAGATCCCATTCTTTATCAAAGTTATGGCTTTCTTTCGAAATAATACATTCAATGTTATGAGATTTACACATAAGAATAAATCCTATTTTATTTTTCTTATGTATAAATGTATCGAGATATAGAATCTTCATACATTGATCAATTACATTTGCTTAAAGTGCCCAAATCATTCCCCACTCTGATCTACGTTTTGTATCAAAAAAACTATTACAATATAAGATTATCTTCTCTTTTGTTGTCCAATCTTCGTTTGGAACTGAATAATTATAGTCATCTTTATTTTGTATTGCAAACTGAGAATATCCAATCTCTGATAAGTACTCTATTGTTTGGATAATTTCTTCTTTTTTTTCTTCTGCCCACTCGAAACATAATCCTGAATATTTTTGTGTCAAACTCTTTATAACATTTAATTCATATCCTTCTACATCTATCTTTATAAATGAAGGTGTTCCTTCTTGCCTTATAATAGAATCAAGGCTCATCGTACTTACACCATCTATAGCTTTCCATGAATAATCTTTTGTAAAACGACTATCAGTAATCCAAGAAATATCAGCAGTTGATAATGTATCTGCATTTGATACATAGAATTGAACATTCTCATCTTTAGAAACAATTACATTTACTATTTTTATTTTTGTATTATTACTGTACTTATCTTGAAGATATTTACACAATACAGGATTTGCTTCAACAAGTATGCATTTATCATACTTATCAATTAAGGTATCTGTATATAAACCTTTATTCGCACCAATGTCATAGAGAATACGCATTCTATACTACGTATTTAAATAACTTTAGATAGAAAATGAAACACGATCAGAAAATACTACAACACCCGTTCCAGACCAATGACCATACTTTGTTAAGTCAATCTTTTCTGAATCTGGTATCTTATTCCAGAAATTATCTCTCATTTCTGCGAAATGATGAACATCATCACATATCAGAAATCCCTGATAGTTAATATCTTTCAAAAATGTGTAAAAATCATATTCCATCATTCCATTGTGAGGATCAACATCTAGGAATATAAAAGGAGAAGATAGTATAACCTTCAGCCATTTCTGCTGAATTATTTTATCAAATAGATTATCAAGGCTACGTGTAATATTTTCTTTCTGTCTAATAGCAGTATTTTCTACTGTATCTTTGATATCAAAAGTATAAACAGTATTTGACGGATTGTATGAAAGAGATAGTGCAGAATTACCGTGTGCTGTACCTATATCAAGTATAGTTGTATTGTTAAACTGTGTTGAAAGATATGATAATAAACGATAATGTTCGTCGCCAGGTGTATTAAAATAATATGTTGATGTTGTTGGCGATGATTTAAATGAATCTTTAAAAAACATATCAAAATCTATAGATCTTAATTCTTCTAGTCCTATTGTAATTTGCATCTGATTTTTTAATAAATATTCTTTTAAATCATTCCCCATCCTTCTGGAAACAACTTTTCAACTTTCTGAGCAATCCATTTCTTTGGGTAGATAACATAGGGCGTATCTGAAAGAACAGCTGCCCACCAGCTAAATGTACTGTTTGCTATAATTGCGCCGCCCATACACGAAATCATGCGCGATAGACTTTTCAATTCATCTTCTTCTTCGACAAATTCTATACCTGGAAGAGTGAGTAACCACTGTTGCTTCTTACACCACTCGATATCGTCAGAAAAAACGAGAAGTTTTTGCGGATGACCGTTATTTCCGCGTTTGGCACATAGTTGAGCATATGCTTTTGTATAATATCCCTCGTCCTGTAAATAATGAAAATCAGATTTTTTTACATAATCACCACGCCTTACATGAAGAAACGCATCATCTGGATTGAGCTTGGTTACACATAAATTATGTAAAAGAAGTGTTCTTATCTGAGGAATCAATGATTGTATCGCAGGATAATACTGGAAATAACCTTTCAGTAAACACGGCGACGAAACGTTATGTGGGTTCCACGCCTCAAATCCATTGTCCTGATTGTACACTTTAATCCCCTGTGATTCAAATACCCAGTCGGCGTGAATTGAAATATCAACTTCTGCTGCATCTGTAAATAATTCCTTTACGTAATTATGACCATTTGTATTATGTGGATTATTTGATTCCTTATTTAAAAGAAGATTACCTCCAGAATTTTTTTGTACTGCTTTTGCTGCGGCATATTGAAAAAGCTGATTTCCAAGACCTCCTAAGAGTTGAACACATACAAAGGGTTCCATTTATACACTATCTAAATATTATTTTAAATACTATCTTATATATGGACTATACTCAATTAATTATTCCAACACAAACTTCCGAAGGACAGTGGTGTTTCAATGCAAGCTTTTTGGTAAGAAAAAAGGGTACAAATAAACTCTCTTACTATATTGAATCAGAGGAGGATACGCTTGAGGTTGTATTTAGAGAACGAATTGCTGCAGATGGACTTATCTATGGATGTGAAATGACTCCTTATACATGGACCTATTCTGAAATTTATCCTATTCTTGTTAATCCTGAACGAACATTTGAAGATCCTCGTTTTTGGTTATTCAATTCAAAACCACACATGACATTTTCTAAATATCCTTCTCTGTTATTTGGTGAATATTCTATCTATGAAAAAAAATTAAAAAGTATAATTACACTGCCCTTTGCGGGCAATGGTCAGGGTTCGCTTCAAAAGAACTGGGGATTTTTTGAAACAAATGGTCACATTGCATTTGTCTTTCTTCCTTCACCGCTTATTATTGCTGAAATTGAATTGACAACAAATACTGTTAATATGTTAAACCTTAGTGAAGATAAATGGTTAGGTGAGACTGAATTTCGTGGAGGTTCTTCTCCTGTTCTTAACCCCCTCGATGGTCTTTATTATATTTTTGTACATAGAACCTGTAATTATAATATATGGGCAATCTGTTTTCAAAAAGAGAGTGATGGAAAATGGAAAGTCAAAGGTTATACAAAGGAACAACTCAATAAACCTGCTGGAGATACAATACACTTCGTAAGTGCAGCTATTTATGATAAGTTAAAGAACCAATGGATCCTGAGTGGCGGTATTCGCGATCATCATGTAGGTATATGGGTATTACATCATGATGAATTACAGAAAAAAATAACTTGGATTTGATTTAGGCAATAACACTTTTTGCAAGATTGTACCAGGTGTACATATCATTGCCCGTATATGCCTTATAGTTTTTAAAGAGATCCAAAAGCAGCGATAACTTCCCTTGTGTAACTACACCCAGCCCTTGGAAAATCGGTATTAAGGAGCACAGTTCCGCCTCCAAAAGTTCCATGATATACTCTGGCTCAGAGAAATCCGTATAGAGTTCATTCTTAAAGAGGCATGGTTCACCACGAGTGCGGCGGCGGTAATCAACGTGATAGTTGTTCAGAATTGTCTCATATTGATTTGTAAAATACCTCTTGATATACGAGTCCACTCTCGGGTGAAGACCAATATAGCGCTTCAGTTCATCAGGTGTACACAGAAGAAGATTGTAGAAATTCTGCCTGGTATCATAAAACGGCTTATATTCCGCCATATCTGTCTGGCATGACGAGGCTGTTCCATATGTAATGTCAAACAGAATAGTATTCTTGAACTTCTTTTGGAAGGGAGATTTTCTGAATGCCGTCTTCAAGACAACATCAAGGTCGCCCCCCGTAAATTCCTGAACAACCAGCTTTGCATCTACAGAAATACAATGGGTTGCCAAATCTTCCAGAAACCAGTCATCTGACTTCTCTGAAGAACGGTATTGATCTGTGTGATTGAACGGCTTACCGCAGAGTGTGATCGAGATACGATCATTTGACCAAGTTAGTGTCTTTGAGTCATATGCTAGATTAAGCCCAGTTGATTCAAAGTATTCCTTGACAAAACTAACACGGTCCACATGATACTCAAAGGCTGGATCAAAGTGGAGAATGCGTACAGGTTGTGTTGTGATCGTCAGAACATCTCGCACAAAGACGGGTAGAATCTGATTCCAACTATCCGTGTACTCTGCGAGAGTCTTTGCGTGGGGGCACGATCCGATACCGACATATACGAATGACGGCTGCGTGATCTTTGAATTAAATGTGTACAGAAGTTCGGGAAATTCGTTGCTCATTTTGGGTACCTTTTCGTTTAGTACACGCGGCTTCAATTTTTCTAAACTTGGTTTAAACAGTTAGTGTGAGAAGATAAAGATAGAATGCCCATGAATATCGTAATTCCGATGGCTGGAAAGTCATCGCGTTTCTTCGACGCAGGTTTTACTTTACCCAAATTTCTTCTTCCTTTGTCACCCGCCGAGGGAAGCAAGACAATGATTGAGGGAGCTGTAGATAGCCTTCATATGGAGGGTAATCTCATTTTTATTGTTCAGAGAGATCACTGTGTTTATAAGATTGATAGCTTTCTGAAAGAGAAGTACCCTGCCTGTAAGGTACTGTACCTTGAGCGGTACACAGGTGGCTGTGTAGAATCTGTATATGAGGCTGCATGTTCATACATTAACAATGATGATCCTCTTGTTGTTTCCAATTGTGATCAATATCTTGACTGGGATTCATCTGAATTCTTACGCATATCCTCTCAGGATGGCGTAGACGGTTGTGTGCTAACCTATAAGTCTGACTCTGTAAAAAATTCTTTCTGTAAGGTTGATTCAGCGGGTCGTTGTACAGAGTTTAGAGAAAAGGAAGTAATCAGTGAGCACTCTCTTGTTGGTGTTCATTACTGGAAGCGCGGTTCTGATTTCATTCTCTCTGCGAAGAACATGCTCGAGAATAACGTGCGCGATGCGGGTGAATATTATGTAAGTATATCGTACAATTACCTCATTGAGAACGGTAAGCATATTACGACCTGCGCTTTGCGAGAGGGTGAAGTTTATCACAGCATCGGTGTTCCGCAGACTTATTTTGAGTATCTACAGATGAGAGATCCGATTCGCATTAGTCAACTGAAGGATATGAAGCGTGGTTGGTTTCTTGGTGATTTCTTACCTACTGCTTATTCGTCGAAGGACGTTGAAGTTGGTATCCTAGAGCACAAAAAGGATGAGGAATGGTCTGCGCATGTACATAGAAGAGGCGACGAGATTAATGTATTGATTAGCGGTCATATGAAGATAAATAACACTGAACTTGTAACAGGTCAAATATTCGTCATTCCTAAGGGACACTTGACAAAGGCTGTCTTTTACGAGGACTGTAAAATTGTTTGTGTAAAGCTTCCTTCCGATACCAAGGATAAATATTGCTACTGATAAATGAATGGTCTCGTACTTGTATGGGATTTAGACCAAACTCTTGTTGGTTGGTCGAATGATCAAAAATATACGCTCAATTCACGAGCATTATCTGTTTTAAAAGAGGCATTCAAATCAAAGAAAGCTGGAAAGGTAAGTTCAGTTATAGTACTCACGAATAACTCAGATCCTTATGAACCACTTAACGAAATACAAGCAGAAATTGGATTTGATTTTGACTATATTATAGCTAGAAATGATCCCCTTCGTAATAAAACGAATCCTGCTGTAAAAGACATTGCGACTGTAAGTCGTGTTTTAGGATATGATGTAGATCCTAACAAAGTCTGGCTTATGGATGATATGCGGCATAAAATGATAGATGAAGGTGCACATTGGATTCAGATTGCTAAACAAGATAATAATCCATTTGGCTCTGGCTTCTTTCAAGACCCCGATCAGACTGATTATTTTCCTCTACTAAACGCAATTGATACGAATAGTAAGAGAGGAGGTAGACGATGGAGAAGAAATAAGAGAAATAGTTATAAACAAAAGAAGAAGCTACAAACTATTTCTAGAAGAAAAGCGCGCATAAATAAGTAAATACACATTCATTTTACTTAGTAGATGTCAACCGGTTACATTTTTGTTTTATCTAACCCGTTGTATACAGAACATGTTTTAGTCAGCGCGTCATCAAAGACACCTCTAGAAAGGGCAGCTGAACTCTATACCGATGGTCTTCTCTATCCATTTAGTGTGGTGTCTGCGAAGTCCGTTGCGAATATTGAAACAAAGCTTGTCTCTCTTCACAAACTTATGGGAAAATTTGGTGAGAGACCTAATCCCGACAAGGATTTTTTCAAGATTCACCCCGAATTAATTGATAACCTTTTTGACCTTGTTGATGGTGAAAAATGGGTTCCTCCCAGTGAAGTGTCTCCCGAAACCTCTTGGGCTAACCTTATGGAGAAAGTTGGTACGATTATGAAGAGCGAGAATCCCAAAGCAAATGAGTTTCAACTGAACAAATTGAAGATGAAGGTCGCTAGTATCCTAAAAACACGCGGTGGCGACATTGAGCCTACGTTAGAACTTGTACGCGAGGCAACTGAGATTGCGAGACGCGAAGTTGCCGTCGTGCCCGTCTAAATACTTTAATACGAAACGTACTAGAATGGAAAATGAGTGTAAGTATGTAAGTAGCCGTGGACTTTTTAAGTCAACGGATATTCACAATCGTGTGGCTGCAAGTAGTCGCGGCGATCTCGAACTAGAAGAATTCAAAAAGACCGATCGTGGGTCTATTCTCTATGTCTGTAATTCAGCCATTCGCACATTTGTAATGGAGACACTCCCTTTCATAACCGAACGGTTCGTGCTTGTAAGTGGTGATTCGGACAATGCCATGCCTTTTGGTGCTCTGTCTGAAGATGAATTTACTGCCTTTATTGCGGATAAACGCCTTCAGCACTGGTTTTGCCAGAATCTGCTGATTTCACATCCAAAAATGACACACCTGCCAATTGGTCTTGATTATCATACAATTTCAAAGGTGGGCGAACAGCACCCCTGGGGCACAGGTGCGCTACCCGTTGATCAAGAGAAAGAACTTGAACAGTGTATTCAAGAGGCAGCAAGCCCTGCGCTTCGCTATCCTCTCTGCTATTCTAACTTTCATCACTCTGCGTGGGGCATCGGCGATCGGGGTGATCGCAAAGAAGTCGTTGCCACTGTACAAAAAGATATTGTTTTTTATGACCCATATTACACCCAACGAGCAATTGCGTGGAATCGCCAGAGTCAATTTATCTTTGTCCTTTCACCAATGGGCGGCGGATATGATTGTCATCGTACGTGGGAGGCACTCTGCCTCGGCTGTATTCCTATTGTAAAGAGTTCTGGATTAGATCCTCTCTTTACAGATTTGCCTGTTCTTATTGTAAAGAATTGGTCTGATGTTACACGCGAACTCTTGGAACTTACAATTCGCTCGTTTAGCGGAAAGAGATTTTGTATGGATAAATTACGCCTTGAGTATTGGACTAAACTCATGCAGCTACAGTCAGAACTATGTAAATCATCGGTTTAGTTCCTGAGGCAACTGAGAAACAGCTGCCTTCATGAACAGGTACTCCTTGACAGGGTATTCGGCAACACGAAATTCCCAGACCATCGGGTGCCACTGATGACAGAAGCCACTCACTTGCATGCGCACCTTTTTTTCTTGAGTAATGGAATCAGCGAGATCTCTGTCTTCCCAACCCCAACTGATATTGTGTTTCCAACCTGCCGTCTTCTTATAATTTGCGAGAGTTCCTGCGAAATTACCGAAGGAGGTGTCACGCCAGAATCCATCCATGTGCCACGTATCAGCAAAGGCGAAAAAGATCGGGTAAAAGAACTTCTCCTGTTCAAGCGCCTTGTAACACTCATCAAAGACAGCGCGTTCATGAAAAATGAGGTCAGCATCACAGAAGAAAACCGCGTCTGCTTGGAATTTCTCTTCAGCAATCTCTGCGGATTTCTTCAGACCACCCCCGCGATCAAAAAACTTCCATTCTGTTTCCGTGTGTACGTGAAACGGCATGGTGCTGCCGATTTCCTTCTCAAGCATTTCTTGGACATTTGCATCAGTACTTCCAAAATCAGTGACAACCAGAACCCAGTCGTCGGTCGGTTTCTTCTGAGCAACAAGTGATCTCACCATATTAGGAAACAGAGTTAAGACTATTTTATTTTCTGTGCGTTCAAAATGATTAAGGGGAAAAGGTGACATGATCATCTTGTCTAAAAAAGGTTTGATGTATTGACGTGAATCCTCTGGATCTACTTCATTGCGGCAGCGATTCTTAAGTGCTACACAAAAAGCGAGGCGCATGTTCTAGGAGTTCTTGTTTTTTGTAGTTTAGGCATGGGTTGTTGCGGCTGCGTTTGTTGCCGTGGGATTAGGAAGAACCTCAACCTCATCATCGGAAATAGTCGTTGAACTATCATCAACGACACGTCGTACAACAGGTGTGCGACGTGTCATAGACCAGCGCCAATCATCTACAGAGATCTGTGGAACAACAATGCCCATCTGCTTTCCCCTCTGGCGCAGCGCCTCGTTGCTGAACTCGCGAAGATGATCCAGTTCATCAATGAGTGCGATAATTCTCTTGGAATTACTAGGCGTCTGTAGGAGATTGGAAATTTCGGTCATCTTTTCCGCGCCAACGTGGGTAAGCGTCTGAAGAACCTGACCAATCTCCTTCTTTCGCTCGAACTTTGTCTCACCCTGCTCCAAGTTCTTCGCCCACTCTTCTTGTGTAATATGACCCATGAGGTATTGTACATCAAGGTCGCGATTCACGTTTGCTACCCGCACATAAGGATACTGTAGCAACCGAACATCCGTCAGGTCCATGAGGGAGCGGTGAATGTAATAAATCCGATTGATATGAGATGTCTGGAGCATATCCTTCCTCTGATCAACCGATGAGATTGTGGATGCGCGTTGATACACTGTAAGCGCCCGAGAGATAGCATAGTAGTCTGGAAGACCACCGCACGGAATATCACCCACCTCCCTCGGTATTGCGCCATTGTTCATGCGGCGCTGATATTCATAGAAGTGCGGATTGTGGATGCGGTGAGTAATAATCTGCCCCGTATTCCACGAGAAAGCCGTGTGACACTCGGTACACCACATCTGGTCACATCCATCAATCTTCGTTATACGAATACCGCACTTCGGACACGGCTTCGTCTCCTTCTGAATCATGGCGGCTGTCGCCTTTGCCGCGGGATCACATGTATGAGGAAGTTCCTTCACTGTGCCAATGAGACCATGACAATCGTGACAATAGAAGAGTTGACACGTGCCACACTTCCACTGTGTACTTAAGAAGCCTCGGCACGGCTCCACTCCTGCCGAGGAGGAGCCAGGGCACTTCATGATAAACTGCCTCGCAGGAATCTTTGCGGATGAGCGCCCCTCCAAGAAAGCCGTTTGCTGATCATAAATTGAGCGCTTGATTCTGATCTGTAAATTCAAATCATCATACCGCGCCATAACAGGTAGAAGTTGATTCTTTCTTTCATTGAACTCTTCCTCTGAAGTTGATGCCTGAAAGAAACGATCCAAGCGCGTTTTCTCCATCTGCGCTTCGTTCAGTTTTGGCGCAATCTGATGTATTTCTGACCATGTCTTGTTTCTGACGACGGTCGCCTCTACGTAGATTTGCATAGAAGGGAGCAGAGACTTCTCTCGGTCAACAAGGACCTTTCGCCTGTGAAGTTTCAGTGGTCCCTTTCGGAATGCCATCGTGAAATTCAGATCCAAGAACTCACGATTCCACTCGCGCTTACAGGTGTAGCAACTGGGTTCTGAGAGGCTTGAAAGTAAGAACTGCTGTGTGCAGGAGCGGCAGGCAGCAGAAGGGCAAAAGGCGCACGTAATCTTCTGGCGAACACTGCTTGTGTACGAAGTAATACAAATTGGGCACTTATCGGTGTCTGTTTGTGTTGTCATTTTAGATGGCTGTACCGAGAATTATTGTTTAGGTGCCATCAATTTTTACGGTACAGGGCTTTAACCTCAACATGTTCTCTTGTATCATCCAGACGAATGATTGTAAAATCTGTGATGCGAAATGCCGAATACCAGAAAAGAGGCTCTTTGTTCGCAAGTTCAAACTTCTTACACATTGTCTTCAAAAGTCCCACATGCGCAATAAGATCTTCTATCGTTTTTAACTGCTGCATCTTTTTCATTGTGACATAGTATTTGCGCTTATTGTAAGTGATTTCCAGTGCAGGTCTATGAAGTGGAGTTGAAAACCAGTTTCCCATTACACAAATTCGCGTTTTTAATTTAGATGCTTTATGGCAGAACAAAGAAAATTGTTGTTCCAGAAGGAACTGATGTTATTGCACCCGCTGAGGTTGTTATTGTATTGGTTGATGCTAGTAGGGTCAATTAAAAATTGTCGCCTACCTCTTAAGTATCTTCCTGCTTACGCACGGTTAATTTCACCTTAGACGCTTTATACGTCGGAGGCGGCAATTCTTTCACTTGTAGATCGCGTGTTTTTGCCTCAAGAGGTGTATCAGACATGAAATACGATGGCATTTTAAGAGACATCTCCTGAGAAGCTTCTCGCTTATGAAGAAGTTCACAGATAAAAAGCCCAGCATTCTGTGCGAGCATCGTCATAGATGTTGTAGATTGTAGTACATAGGCTGCGCCTTCTTCTAAACTCTTCGCGCCATTTTCGGACGGCTCAGTCCTTGTAACCCATAGCCGAAAGAGTTTTCCATGAAATTCTGGCATTCTTGCTTTTATCCTGGCACAACAGTCCAAGAACTGGCTGACTTCGCGCTGATTCGTTACCAACTTCCATTTCTCCTGTATCAAAAATAAGTAGTGTTGATCAAACCCTTTCAATTCAAAATAATGATCTACACCATTGAGTGACTGCTCGTTGAATTTATCACGTATCTGCTGCTCACCAAGGATCGTCACTGTAAATCCTTCCTTTTCAAATGCAGGTTGAAGAAGTTTTAGCATAAACTCCATAACGTCTTCAAATACAAATCCTTTCGCTGACATTTGACAAGGGCTTAGACCTTAATTCTCTCCGTTAAGCGCTTCGTCAAGAGCCATGAACCTTCTACACTGCAGTTCTTCTTCCACCAGTCTCTACACGCCTGTGACATCGTGCGCCACTGTTCCTCGGTCGTATTTTCAGTGATACTGTCTGCCTCGGCGGGATTTTGGACACGGAAATAATGAACACCCTCAATCGGCGGGTCAGCATAATTACTCATGTCCACCTCTGGAGCCACAACAGGCACTGTTCCAAGAGCCATACACTCCGTTTCTCTGTGGCACTTCTTACCATATCCTGCCAAGCAGAGACCGAACTTCGCATCCGCCAACTTCTCCAGGTACTGGTAGTGTGTGAGTTTGTACTCTCCGCCCTTGGGCATAATAAAGTCCGTACAGGCTGACTCCCAGTCATGGACTTCGCGGCGGCGTTCCTGAACCTTGTTCTCAATCTTCCCGTAGAACACAAGAAGATGAGTACGCTGGTTATAGCCCTTTGTACCTGTCCCATCCTTAACGAGTTCCTCCAGAAGTTCAGGCTTCCTCGCCCAGAAGGTCCACGCTGTGGCATCATCGCCTTGCGGGGGCGGGTTTCCAAAGAGAGCCTTCTTCCAGGTCTGCTCTTCCTGTGGCGCAGCCTGTAGCCACTCCAGCGTCGGACGGTCATACAAGAGTGTATCGCCGACTGCGTTCAACCAGATCTGTACTGCTGTTGGATGCTCTTGGATGCGAACATATTTCTTATCCGCCCAGAGTCTGACAAGTTCCCTGAAAGAATCACCCGCATGTTCATAGAACCCATTCAGCGACTTTCTCGGCATGTAGATGAGAGGGAGAGACTCATCAACGGTTGACGGCAGTAACGTCTCAACCACCAGGCGTATGGACTCATTCTGAACAAAATCTGACTTGCCCCTCGGAATTGACACCAGCTTGTACGTCAAACCACAAGCGCCCGCCATGTGAATTGCGTCACCTGACTGCTCCATTTCATTCTGTATCTCAATGACTGTAGCTCCACGGGGAAGCATCCACGCAATTGCCGACTTCTCTTCTGAGTTTGGACCACCTCTGAAAATCATGCCCGCCGCACCACGCATCTTACCCAGAATATTCACCGTGCTTGACTTGCCAATGTAAATATACTGAAACCTAATGTTATCAGTTTCTTGTTCCAACTGTGTCACCCATGAGGCATCACAGAATGAGTCAGTGACAATGACCCAATGGGCGTCATCTTTGGGTTCAGGGATCCACGGGGCAAAAAGGGCTGCGCGCAAAATGTCAATCTGCTCCTTGAGAATCAGAGGCGATTCTCTCGGTGCCCACTGATAGACTTCCTTACACCAGGCTTGTGCTTGCGGTGTAATTGGCAGAACAGGAACATTCGTTGTGTCATCCCACTTGAAAATCTGTAGAGCCTCCACAAATTGCTCCTTCTGAGGTGCCCAGAATTCACCTGACCCCACCTCCTCCTTGAGAAGGAGGATCTTTGAAAGATAGTTTAGTATATAGAGTTCGGGCGTCTTGAGAGCCTCCTGTGGTAGATGCGCACATAGAGTCTTCTCCACAAAGAAAGACGGAGAAAGTGGACTGATTCGCGCCTCTGACCAGGCTTTTTTGGACGTCTCTGTCTTTCCAACATAGATGCGACGCGTATCAAAGGTAAGTCCTTCTGCTGTGTGAAAACAGTTCTCGTGTTTGTAGATGCCGATCTTTTCTTTATCGGTGGTATCGTTGGCTGATAGGCGATCAAATACAAACGTTTCCTGCTTTGCCAACATTGTACAGAATACATCAAGATTCTTCTCTGAAACCGAGGATACGCGCCGACTAAATGCCTGTACATCCTCTTTATAAATTAGGCGCTTTGACATGTCTGTAAGTGGTTCCATGTCATGAATTCCGCTAGGATCAACATAGAAATACATCGGCTTATCCACTACGTTTGACGGATCATATGTGCGCACCTCACTTGTATGTAAATGATGCGTCTTGAGTGATAGCGCTGGATTGACCACGAGAAACTTCTTCTTTAGCATTTCCACATTAATCGCATTATCACAGCCTGCTTGACCAAACGGAAACTCGAGGTCCTTCCAATTGAATTCGCGCGCTTTGAGAGAGTCAGAGAGAAAGACCCACGTGTCCTGTGAATCTGGGCGCGGACCAAAGAGAACCGACGGTTTGCCGTCCTTTTGTACATCATAACGAAGAAGTGAGACGAACTTATCCTCTAGATTTGTTGACCAAATCTGAGTCCACGACTCGTCCAGAAATATATCTGAGTTCGCGAATACACAGATGGTATTGAGTGGCGCATTCTCTTGATACCACTTGATGACCGCGGCATAGGTGAGGCGCTTTCCATGTACAATCTGTTTGAGCTTGTCGCTTTTCGGTAACTGATACGTCTTTTCATTGAGAAGGATGACTTTATCGATGAGCGGGATTTGTAGATTGAGTTCAAGACACTTATTCACTTCTTTCTCTCTCTGAAGATTGTTCGGCTTGTAGTATTGGGTCAAAAACCAGAGTTCTGGCGGCTGCGTAGAGTCTGGTAGAAATGTCAGCGCATTACCAACCATTGTCGTGAACACTACCCGTTCCTTGGATATATCGTTCTCAGAAAGTCCAAGAATACGCTGAATACGAAGAACGAGTGCAACAAGGTGAAGGGCATCTGATCGTGTTCCATTCCATTTGGGTCCAACAAAAGGGAATACATCACACATCTCCTCCAGGCAGACTACATTACGGAGCTGAAGACTCGCGAACGTGGATTCGCCCATCACAGGTACAATTGTGCGTGAGAGAAATATCATTGTTGCCCCGTGTAGATGACGTTGCTTCAGATACTGAATCTCTTCCTTTGAGTTTTCTAGAAGAATAAGGGCATCGACACGCAGATTAGCGGCTTTCGCTGTTGCAAGTTCCTTTGTGCCAACACAGACCGTTTCCCAGCGGTCCATGTTTTTCTTGAGCAGTGGGTCGCGTAACCAAACGAGGGTCTTTTGATTTTTCCAGATTGATGATTCAGACTTTAACAGACGAATCTGCTTTCCAGTTTTGGGATTTCTGCCATACATCTTTCTGCGAATTCTTTGCGTTTGTCGTTTAAACGGTTCTTTCTCTTCTATTTACATGGAGCGAAACGACGTCTGTATTCTCATCAATAGCACCCCCAAATATTATTCCATACTGGTTCTACAGGTTGGGCTACTTCGGCGTTATGCTCCTAAGCTGAAATGGAGAGTCTTTCTTGCGACAGAGGTACCCGATCACGAAGTTTGTCAGCGGCTTGTTAAGGACTTTGGTGTTGAACTCGTTCTATTATCACAAGATGACAGTGGATTCTTAGAATCACGAGCGGCAGGCGTTCGTGGACTACCTTCTGAGATCACATATGTCTTGCCACTTCAGGATGATTTTATTCTTGACAGGGAGCCCATGTACAACATGTTGGAGGAGGCATGTATACTTCTAGATATGGATCGCAATATAGCAAGTATGCGCCTGACACCGTGCCCTGGACCCGCGAAGGAGGATCCTCTCTATAATCCTAGTAAAGTGTGGAAAGTTTTGACGGATCAAGATGATATGATGTTTACATACCAGGCGACTCTGTGGCGACGTGTTGATTATTATGCATTCTTTAAATATTTAGTTATTGGTGTTCAGCGCGATTATCCTGACGCAGTTACAGTTGAACAGAAACGGCACATTGCCCTCAACGTAAACTGCGCAGAGGTGAAATATGGGCAAAATTTACTAAAAAGACAGAGTGGGAACTTTGTCCTTCATTTAGCATACCCGCGAGCTGGTCCGTGGTCAAATGCTGTTTACCTGTGCCCATTTCCTTACAGACCAACGGCGATTGTGCGTGGGAAATTAGAAGATTTCGCGAAAGAGTTGGGGAAGAGAGAGGGGTTTCCTGTGGCGTTCTAGGCTGGTCTATTTATTCCTTCTTTTCAAGGGCATCTAGGCGCTTTTGAATATCTACAAGCATGTTGAATATGGGCTCAAGCATGGCAACCTTCTCTTGATCATAAAATCTAGCCAATGGAAGAGATTTAGAATATCTATTATTTTCAATTTGCTTCTTCTTCTCATCCAGAATCTCCCCAAGAACCTTTATAGGATTCGCCTTCTTTTCTGCCTCCTTTTCAGCCTCAATGCGCTTTTGTTCCTCAAGAGCAGCAAGCCGCTGCTTTAATAGATTAAGTTCATTATCAATTTGAGACATTGTTTTGATTACGTTGAGTTAGCGAAAGATTTCAATTTTATAACTGAGTAAAATTGAAGCTGTGGCTGTTTTAGTAAACGGTAACCATGAATCTATTCGCACTCAATTATGATCCTCGGCTGGCTGCCGAGGCGCACGCAGACAAACATGTAGTTAAGATGCTTCTTGAAGCCTGTCAACTTCTGTACACTGCACACTGGATTTGGGCATACCCAGGACTTTTGGAGCACACCTACTCTGTAAAGATTGCCGAGGAGCATAAGAAGTTGTCTGTGCCTGAGTCTATGCTTACAGCACCGAAGTCCATTAGTCGTCCCCTAGAACCTGGTTTTCGTCCTGCGCACATTCATCACCCCTGTGCGATCTGGGTTCGCCAATCACAGGGTAACTATTTGTGGGCGGCTGAGCTGGCTCTCGCCTTGGCAGACGAGTACACCTATCGCTATGGAAAAGTGCATTCGTGTGAGGCGCATGCGAAATGGCTCTATGAGAATGTTCCAGAGTATACAGCGCTTGATCAAGAAAATTTTGTTCAAGCAATGTATGACGAGTATCGGCGCGATGACGCAGTTGAAGCCTACAGGGCGTATTATAAGGGGTCAAAGGGAGAGCGCGGTCTGCTTCAGTATACGCGGAGAGAGAAACCAGCGTTTCTTATGTAGGTTTATAATAACAAAGAGGTAAATAATATTTTTGTCTTTCACTCACTTTAATTGGAAGCATCCATACTGCCTCCTTAGAATTAAGAGTAAAATCTGTAGCCGCCGCTGATATTAAAAATAATATATCAGGTGTTTCTCCTTTAAAAAAGGGAGTATACGTTGAATTATATTTTACAATAAATAACCGAGTTGTGGATGTATCTAGATCTAGTATATTAGGAAATTGAGCTCCTGTAGTTCCATTTTGTATAAATGTTAATGTTTTTGTAAGTAGAGTTGTACTATTGGGCGCTGATGTTGAAAAAAAGGGATTAATCGTTGCGGATAAAACATAGTATCTACCATTTCTATATGTCATTATTAATCCAGCTACTCCATTGGGTAAATCAAACGACAGGGCATTATATAAAGGATATGAAGGCGATCGCGCAGCATCTTCATAAATTGCGCCAGATGGTAAATAAATTGTAAATGTAGTAGTTGTAACAGATGAATTCCATATAAAAATATATTTCAGATGTGTATTTGTCATATTAAAAAGTAGAATATTTCTGCGAGATACGTTAGTACCATCATAGTTAACATAAAATGCCGTCAAGTCTGATGGTTCGTTAAGTTGATCACCTGGTAAAGTTGCCCCTCCATTTATTGAAAGACCCGAAGTTGCAAACGAGTAGTTGTTAATAATATACCAAGCTGTTCCATTCGATACAAATGTAACTGTTTTTACCGAATTTAAAATGTAGAGAGAATTTGAGCTTGCATCTTCAATTGCGCTGTCAAAAGGAATTGTATTTGTTATATATAGAGTCGTTTGTAAAGGAAATGTTATAGGCGTTGTCATATATGGAGATATACGTAAATCACAAAACGCTCCTACATTCGTTACTTTAATATGATAGGGTACACCTACAGAACTGTTAACTGGAGGTAATACAATACTTTTATTTACAGTAGCATTAACGATTGCCATTGGTGTTGTTAGAAAAATATTATTTGAATCAAATCCTTTTATATAAACAGTATCTACATTACTATTTATATCTATTGGCGGACCGCTATCATAATATCTCAATGTGTGTTTAATTCGCGATGACTGTAGAAAAATACTTGGACCTACTACTGTTATTCTATAACGAACTGTTCCACTTGCCGATCCATAGTGTATTCCATCTCCAACTGTATTGTCAATTGTGTTATCATCATTGCTTAGGGACCACGTAAGGTTGCCATTTGCTACAGTTGTAGTTGTATTAAGTATATAACTTAGATTGGTGGTTGATGCTGCAGTTGTAAATCCACCATATACATATCCTACTTGTGAAAGAATATATTCTGGGTCAGAATCAAGTGCGGGCATAAATGATGAAATTGCAAAATAAGAATACGTGAATATAACGGGAGTTGTTTGATAATTATGAGATGGCGGATTTACTTGTAACGTATGTGTTTGTTGAACATTGCCAGTAAATAAAAGAGGAAAAGCACCACTTCCGCCTATTCCTGCTTCTCTATTAAATACCATTGTAAATGTACCGATTTGCGATCCAGCATCGTATGTAAATGTTGGTACAAAATAGGAAGGGTCACCATAGGCTCCTCCAGGGTCGCCATAGTAATGATATACAAAAGCAGTCGCATTCACATCATTAAATGCCAGAGTATATGTCCAACTCCAACTATTTAGTATATCAATTACACCAACTGCTAAATCTGTAGTAAAACTGATTGATGATGTAATGCGATCTACGTTTGTTATTTGTAAATTTAGTGAAGAAGTATTAAAATATAAAAAATCAGTTGGCATATCTCTCTATACTACTACAACGCTTGAAAAGACATTTGTAAATTTCCGTATTGATCAAAAACAATTGGAATGTTGTTTACATAAAGAGTTCCAAAATTTATACGTCCTGCTGTGATTTCAGTTGTGCTCGTAGTACTTGTATAAACTGAACCACTGCTAATATTTAAACTTGAAAGCGTATCAAAACTACTTATATAAAACATTGAGCCCAGACCCATCAAAGACGAGGTGAGCTGTGGCGATGAAATGAGTTCTGCTGCCGATGAGAGGTAACCAAATGTACCGAGACCGACGAGCGATGATGTAAGCTGAGGTGATGAAATGAGTTCCGCAGATGAGGACAGATAACCAAATGAAGCTAGACCTATAAGAGATGATGTGAGCTGAGGTGATGAAATGAGTTCTGCTGCCGATGACAGGTAACCGAATGTACCTAGACCAACTACAGAGGAGACAAGACTTGCTGTAGAAATATATCCCAGAGAACCAAGACCAGTGATTGTAGATAATTCAGTTACACTTTCTAAAAATGTCGTATGTAAATGTGAATATGTGCTATCCTCATAATAGACTGTTAAATTATGACTAGATGAAATATCTGAATTCACACCATGAAGTTCTATATAGATAGTATCACCTGAACTTAACGGGGTATAAGGTACCGCTATTGATGTAATAACTTGAACAATTGTAGTTCCATCACTTGGTAAAATTCCAACTGATGAACTGTTTGCCCCGATTTGTACTGGTGTGCCATTATGGAGTTTGTATAATTTATAATATACACTTAAATAATAGGAATCGGATTTTACAAAAAGATTTAAGTCCCAAATACCAGCGGAAATAAAGGAAGGAAGTAATGAAGACGTTTGAAACGTTTGAATGAGTAGGTCAGTATTTGGACTTATTGAATTTGTATTGCTACTCTGTACTTCGCTTGTAACTATAGGTTGAAGAGCTTTGTAAGGATATGTTGGACCTGCTTGAGAATTATTCAAATAATATACAGTTCCACTATTGAATGCCGATAGAGTTGAAATATAGCCGAGTGACCCAAGTCCCTTCGTTGTGCTTGTAAGATCTGTCGCCGCTAGACCACCACCTCCCCCAGGTAAATTCGTAAGTAAAGAACCATCACCCACAAACTTATTGGCTGTTATAGATGATGCCGTCATTTGCTGCGATGATACGAACGATGCGAAAAGTGACCTAGAACTTATATTTATGGATGAAATTGTATTAAAACTGCTTAGATATCCAGTTGTACCGAGTCCTGTTATAGAACTTACTAGAGATGTTGTAGAGATATAACCAAAAACAGCCAAACCAAAGATAGTTGATGTAAGGTTTACATCAGCAACTGTTCCTGATGTTAAACCTGTGGCGGTAATAGTAACCGCGCCCGTTGCTCGATCTACAGAGATTCCTGCTCCTGCTGCTGTGATGCTTGTCACACCGGTATTAGGTACATTTGTTATAAGAGATCCATCGCCCACAAACTTATTTGCTGTTATAGATGATGCCTTGATTTGCTGCGAGGATACAAAATACGAAAAAAGTGATCCTGAACTTAGATTTACCGTTGAAATCGTAGCAAAACTGCTCAGATACCCGAATGAACCAAGACCCTTTGTTGTGCTTGTAAGATCAGTAGCGGCTAGACCACCATTTATGCCCGTCAATTGAGAACCATCACCCACAAATTTCGTGGCTGTTATAGAAGAAGTATAGATAACCATGGTACTGAGAGAGGGTGCCCTTATATCAGGAAAATTAAGGTACCCATCACCTGAACCAAATGTAAGACTGCTTACTGTGAGTGAACTAATTACTGCTGCCAAAGTATTAAATGATACAGAAAGACTTGTAGAAAAACTAGATAAATTAGTTCCTATTGAACTCAGGGAAGATATATATCTCAATGAACCAAGACCAATCGTTGTGCTTGTAAGATCAGTAGCAGCTAGACCGCCCCCGCCAGTTATGCCCGTTAATTGAGAGCCATCGCCAATAAACTTATTTGCTGTTATAGATGATGCCTTGATTTGCTGCGACGATACAAAATACGAAAAAAGTGACCCTGAACTCAGATTTACTGTTGAAATCGTAGCAAAACTGCTCAGATACCCCAATGAACCAAGACCAATCGTTGTGCTTGTAAGATCAGTAGCAGCTAGACCACCGCCGCCACCCGCTTGCCCATTGATTGTTATCTGATTCGCATTGGATGAAAACGTGATATTTGTGCCTGCTACGAGTATTGTTGAATTATAGATTTGCCCCAAGCCAATTGTTGTACTTATAAGATCAGAGACACCAATACTGCTCGTGGCAATTGTATATACACCATTTGTATTGGTGAGCGTAATACCTGAACCACCTACAAGCGATGTCGGGACACTAATTGTACTTAAAAAACTAACCGCATCTTGAAATGAACCTGTACCATTGGGTCCAGTGACAAGAAATGTATTGGCTGAAATACGCCCATTTGTATCAGGATCAACGGCAAAGATTCTTCGTAGAACGATTGAATCTGTGTCGTACGTTTTTTTAGATGACGCCATTCTGCTTCTAATTATAAATAGAAACAAAAATACTGTTTGTGGGCGAAGGAAACGATTTTAAATATAAAGTAATATTAGGGTTAGGTAAATATTCAGCAAATAATACCCTGTGTCTTAATAATATATCATATGAATATGTTTTCTGTATATCATCTCCCGTTAAAACAAAAGAAATTCGTTTTTCATATTTACCAAAATTACAAAGGGCAGGTACGCCAATTGTATTCGTATGATATGCATCCATATATTCTGTAAATGTTCCATCTACATAACTTACATACTTATTATTATATAGTAAAAAGGATGAAATAGGTACAAGTCTATTAGCTGTTGGGTATTGTGGGTATATAGGACCTGTCGTTGGAAAATAGATAGAAAGATTAAAATCAATCTGCACTCTACTTGTCGAAACTATGTAGGATGACATTGATTTTAGATTTAGTTTAGCAGTTGAAAAATAGATATCATAATTATAACTATAATAGGTAAATGGATTATCAATTGTATTTAGTTTACGATAACAATTCTGATTAATACCAGTATACCCATTATACCCAATTGAACTCTTAAAACATCCCACAAATCCTTTATTTACAATACTACTTGTATAGAGATTACCAAGACTATTCAGTGTACTTGTGTAAGACTGTGTTGAAATTAAAGGTGTCTCTGAAAAAACAGAATATATTGTTGAGAATAGAGAAGCCGCTGAGATATAGTCTAATGGCATTAACGTTGAAACTGAAGAAACATACCCAGTATATCCTCCATAATCAACAATACCTTGTGTTGTAGATTGTATAGTTTGTATATAGTTTCCAATTAC
>Ga0118677_10003423_pt2 | contig 29280 bp, 25 predicted proteins | sample AliMusrvi5mmetaG_FD_86154 | JGI IMG/M metagenome (GOLD analysis project Ga0118677, IMG submission 86154) | reverse complement strand
GGCGGGATGTCTGGCTCGGGAGCACGGCGTGGATGTCCTGCTGGCCACCGACCGCTGTCACATCATGGAAGACCCCTGGGGCGACAGCGCGATCCCGGTGCGATTTGAGGATCCGGAAGAATCGGCCGCCTTTGTCGTCTCCGAAATCCTCTCCCGGCGGGTCTCCATCGACGGCATCGTCGCCGTGGCCGACCGTCCGACACAACTGGCGTCGCTGACAGCTTCCAGGCTTGCGCTTCCCTGGCACCCTCCGCATGCGGCAGCGGCATGCCGGGACAAGTACCAAATGCATGTCCTGTTCGCGGAGGCCGGGTTGCCCGTTCCCCGTTTCCGTCTGTTGCCCGAAGGCACGGACCCGCACGTGGCCGCGCGCTCACAGGAGTTTCCCTGCGTTCTGAAACCGCTTGGTCTCTCCGGAAGCCGCGGTGTCATCCGGGCGAATCATCAGGCGGAATTCATTCAGGCCTTCAGGCGTATCTGCCGCATTCTGGAGCAGGCCGGCTTGCCCCAAAGCCTTCAGCTGGAGCAATACATTCCAGGCCGCGAGTTCGCGCTGGAAGGCCTGATGAACCACGGCGCCCTGCACACTCTGGCGATCTTCGACAAACCGGATCCACTGGAAGGTCCGTTCTTCGAGGAGACGATCTACGTAACACCATCCAGAGAACCCGCGGAGACGCAGTTTGCCATCGAAGACACGGTCCGGCAGGCGGCGCGCGCGCTGGGCCTTTGGCACGGGCCGATTCACGCAGAGATGAGGGTGAATACCGACGGCGTTTTCATGCTGGAAATCGCCGCGCGTCCAATTGGGGGCCTGTGCGCGCGCGTGCTCCGGCTCCGGTCACCGCAGTATCCCGATCCGCTCTCGCTCGAAGAAGTGCTGATCCTGCAAGCCATCGGTGCACTCCCACCGGATCTTTCTCCGGACGCCGCGGGAGACACTTCCGCCGCGGGAGTCATGATGATTCCGGTCCCTCGGGCAGGCGTTCTTCACGCCGTGCATGGCAGTGAGGATGCGGAGGCGGTGCCCTGGATCGAAGACGTTGTCCTCACCGCGAAACCCGGCGAAATGCTGGTGCCCCTTCCGGAAGGCGCAAGTTACACGGGATTCCTGTTCGCCCGCGCTCCCGACCCCGCCTCGGCCGAACAATCGCTGCGCCAGGCCCACCGCGCACTTCGGTTTGATATTCTTTCGGCACTGGACGTACTGGGGTAGTGACGGGGCAGCGCTGTGTCGTAACAGCCATCCACTACCACAAAAAAATCTACCTGTTATTCTGGTGAACCAAATGACGCAGCGGCGCGCGCTCCCACGTATCTGTATCGCGCTCGGACTACCCGATGTACCGCGTCTTCTCGAGCAGGCGCGGCGAGAAGCCGAGGCCGGCGAGAACTTCCTGGAGTTCCGTCTGGACTACCTGCCGGACCCCGTGACCGGCGCCCGCGCCATCGCGCAGTTTCTCGAAAGTTACCCCACCTGCACGGTTCTGGCCACCTGCCGCCGCCATCAGAACCACGGCAAATTCAACGGCAGCATTGAAGAACAGCTCAAAGTTCTCGATCTTTGTATTCAGTACGGCGCGCGTGCGGTGGACGTGGAAATTGAAACGGCGGAACTGGTGCCGGACCGCTGCGCCGAGTTGCGCAGTCGAGCCTACCTGATCATTTCCTGGCATCACTTCGAAACGACGCCGCCGCTCGATCCCGTGTTGAAGCGCATGCGCAAAGTCCCGGCGGATGTCTATAAGCTGGTGGGAACCTCCCGCAAGCCCAGCGACACGGGCCGCATCCTCGCCGCCAGCAAGCTCAGTCCGAAGATTCCGCTGGTGACTCTGGCGATGGGGGAGATCGGCTTCCCTTCCCGCGTGCTTTCCACCGCAATGGGAGCTATTTTTACGTATGCCGCCCCCGCGCATGTACAGGGGACGGCTTCGGGTCAGATCAACGCGCGCCAGCTACGCTCCCTGTATCGCATCGACAAATTCACGAAGGCGGCCAAAATATTCGCCGTCATTGCGGATCCGGTGCGCCATTCGGTTTCCCCCACGGTCCACAACCGGGCTTTTCAGTCGCGGCGTATCGACGCGGTCTATGTGCCTCTGCTGGTTAACCAGAACCAGTTGCGCGATTTCTTCCAGTTCGCGACGGATCTTCCGCTTTCCGGCTTCAGTGTCACGATTCCCCATAAACGCCGGATCATGCGGTACCTCGATCAGGTGGAACCGCTCGCGAAACGCATCGGGGCTGTGAATACGGTCGTCCGCAAGGCGGGTAAGTGGCGGGGCTACAACACGGACGCCGAAGCCGTGTCCGGGCCGCTCGCGAAGCTCACGAATCTGCAGAAGTCCACGGTTCTGATTGTCGGGAACGGCGGCGCGGCACGCAGCGCGGCCTGCGCGCTGTCGGACGCCGGAGCGAAAGTCGCCATCACGGGACGAAACCCGGATCGCGTTCGCGCGCTCTCCAGGCTCGTAAGCGGTGAGCCGATGTCGCATGAGCAGGTGATGATCCGGCACTTCGACATCGTGATCAACGCAACACCGATCGGCATGTGGCCCAACAGCAAAGAGTGTCCTTTCGAAGACAGGATCCCTGGTGAGATTGTGTTCGACATGGTTTACAATCCCCTTGAAACCGTTCTCATTAAGCGGGCTCGTGAGCAGGGCAAACAAGTGGTGCCGGGGCTGAAGATGTTCATCGAACAGGCGGTTCGTCAGTTTGAACTCTGGACCGGCGAGACGGCGCCCCGGTCGGCCATGGAAGCGGCGGCGGTGGACGCACTCGAAACCCGCTATCTGGAGCAAAAGGCATGAAACTCTCGCGCCGGGAAATTGTCGCGGTAGTGGCCGGTTCAGCTGCCGCGGCGAAAGTTGCCGCGCAAACACCCGCGGTTGATTTGGCGAAAGCCGCGCAGGAAAGCAATCGCCGCAATGCGGATCTCCTGGCCAAGGTTGAATTGCCCGCCGCAACCGAACCAGCCTTCCGGTTTCGGGCATGACTGAAGACCTCTTTTTCGCGCCGGTCACAGAGCTGAATCAGCGTCTGAAGAAGAAGGAATTCTCCGCCGTCGAGTTGACGCGCGCCTTCGCGGAACGGCTGGAAAAGACCGGGCCCCGCTTCAACGCGCTGGCGCTGCCCCTGACTGAAATCGCTCTGCGCCGCGCCAAAGAAGTCGACAAAGACCTGAAGCAGGAGCGTTATCACGGCCCGCTGCAGGGCGTTCCTTACGGGGCCAAAGATCTGCTCGCCTTCGCGGGACAGCCCACCACATGGGGCGCGCGCCCGTACGCCGCGCAGATCTTCGACGAATCCGCGACGGTGCTGCAAAAGCTGGACAAAGCCGGTTCGCCGCTGATCGGAAAACTCGCGCTGGTGGAACTGGCGGGCGGTCCCTCGTACAGCCGGGCAAGCGCGTCGATGTTCGGACCGGGCCTGAACCCCTGGGATCGCACACGCTGGTCCGGCGGCTCATCGAGCGGGTCGGGAAGCGCCGTGGCGGCAGGACTGGTTCCGTTCGCCTTGGGCTCGGAAACGTCCGGCTCGATTCTGACTCCTTCCGCCTACTGCGGTGTCACCGGCCTGCGCCCCACCTACGGACTTGTCAGCCGCCACGGCGCCATGTCGCTTTCCTGGACCATGGACAAGATTGGCCCGATGTGCCGGAGCGTGGAGGATTGCGCGCTGGTACTGCAGGCCATCGCGGGCGTCGATTCGAACGACCCCGGCTCCGCGGGCAAGAGTTTTTATTACGCCCCGCAGTACGCACGCAAGCTCAGCGAACTGCGCGTCGGTTTCGCGCCCGGAGACGCGGAACTGGCGGACGCCAACGCGCGGCCGGCCTTCACGGCTGCCATGAAGGTGATTCAGGAAACCGGCGTCCAAATGGTGGAGGTGAAACTTCCCGAATTTCCCTATGGCGCGGTGACATCCATCATCATCGGTTGCGAAGGTTCCTCGGCGTTTGAAGAACTGATCACCAGCGGCAAGGTGAATCAACTGGCCGACGCCAAACAGATTGAAGGCCTGAAGGCCGGACTGGAAATTCCGGCCAAAGATTACCTGCGGGCCATGCGCATCCGATCACTGATCCAACAGGAATTCCGGAAGCTGTTCGCCGACATCGACCTGCTGGTAGCGCCGGCCCGCTACGGCATCGCTTCAAAAGTCGCGGATCCCCTGGATGCCCCGGCGCCCGCGCCATCCACGAACGCACGCGGTCTGAACGGGCTGATCCCGGCGGGAAATCTGGTGGGTCTGCCGGCTCTGTCCGTGCCGTGTGGCTTTTCCGAAGGCATGCCGTTGGGCCTGCAGATTGTGGGGCCCGCGTTCAGCGAGAACTCCCTGTTCGCGCTGGGCCGGGAGTTTCAGAACCGGACGGACTGGCACAAGCGGCGTCCTCCCGCCTGACCGACGAACATGACCACGTTTACCGACCCGCAAACCGGCACCCGGGTGATGCAGATCACCGACCATCCGTCGATCAACCATCCGGTGTACTTCCTCGAAAGCTCATTCACGCCGGACGGCTCGAAAATCCTGTTCACCTCATACAGGACAGGCGCAGCGCAACTTTTCATCGCGGGGTTTCCGGACGGCGAAACCGAACAACTCACGTTCGGCGACCCCGTGCATGCCTACTCCGCGGCGATTCGTGGCGAGCGCGTGTTCTTCGTCCGAGGCAATGAGATCTGGTTGATTCGGCTGGACACCCGGGCGGAACAAAGAATCGCGGTCTTCGACGGGCAACTGGGTGAAGTGGCGCCGGACGCCCAGGGGGACTGGCTGGTGGCGGCCATCAAAACGTCCTCGGGCAGCGGACTGGTCTGCGGCCGCAGCGATGGCACCCAGTGGAAGCTGATTCCCTTCCCCCGCACCGTGATCCATCCGCAGTTCCATCCGCTCGAACCCGGGTGGATCGAATTCGCCGGTGATCCGGCTCCCCGCATGCACCGGGTCCGGCGCGACGGATCCGGTCTCGAGTGCCTCTACCAGCACGGCAACGACGAGTTCGTGGTGCACGAAACTTTCCTCGGCAACACCGGCGATCTGGTTTTCACCGTATGGCCGTACAGACTCTGCCGGATGAGCTGGGAGACCCGGGATATCCGGTTAATCAGCGAGGGAAACGCGTGGCATATTACGCCCAACAGCGCCGGAACCCAGGTGCTTTGCGACACCAACCACCCCGACCGCGGGATCTGGCTCATCGATGTACACACCGGAAAGTGGCGCCAGGTGTGCGAATCGAAGTCCGGTAATCGCGGCACGCAGTGGAGCAAGTCCTGCTATGCTCTGGCGGAAGATTTCGCCGCCGCACGGGCGGCTAACCCGAATCATCTCAGCTGGATGGAGACTCCTGCCGATACCGTGTACGGCCCGCAGTGGACGCATCCGCATCCGGCTTTTTCCAATGATGAACGGCGGATTACCTTCACGAGCGACCGCAGCGGAGACCCCCAGGTATACGTAGCAGACTTGCTATGCTGAGGCCATGGGCTGTGGATCCGGCATTAACCTCAATCTGACCGCTTCGATTCCCGAAGGCGCGCATCGGGTTTTCTGCGTCAAATTCCAGAAGGAAATGGAAGGATTGGAGGAGGTTCCCTTCGAAGGCCACCCGCTTGGACAACGGATCTATGACAACGTTTCCAAGGAGGCGTGGAAGATGTGGGTGGAACATATGAAGATGCTGATGAACGAGTACCGGCTCAACCTCGGGACCCAGGAAGCCCAGGAGTTCATCATCCAGCAGATGGAACAATATTTCTTCGGCGAAGGCGCGGCGCTGCCTCCTGATTTTCGGCCGCCGCAGCAGAAATAGACAGGAATGAGCGAGCGAAAAGCTCTGATCATAGGAGCCGGTCCCGCGGGTCTTACCGCGGCCTTCGAGCTCCTGAAACGCACGGATATCCGTCCGATTGTACTCGAGAAAAGCGAGGAAATCGGCGGCATCTCGCGCACGGTTCGATACAAAGAGAATCGTATGGATATCGGTGGCCACCGGTTCTTTTCCAAGTCGGATCGGGTGATGAACTGGTGGATGGAAGTGATGCCGGTGGAAGCACAGGCGGACGGCAACTTTCAGATTACTTACCAGCGTCAGAGCCGTGATGTGGCGGCGGCGAAAACCGAAGGTCCGGATCCGCGCGTGGAAGACCGCGTCATGCTGGTGCGGAATCGCAAGTCGCGCATTTATTTCCTGCGGCAGTTTTTCGATTACCCGATTCAGCTCAGCGCCGATACTCTGAAACGGCTCGGCGTGGCACGGACGATTCGCATCGGCCTGAGCTACATGCAGAGCGCGGCGCACCAGATCAAGCCCGAAAAATCCCTCGAGACCTTCTTCATCAATCGCTTCGGGAAGGAACTTTACCGCACCTTCTTCAAATCCTATACGGAGAAGGTCTGGGGTGTTCCGTGCGATCAGATCAGCGCGGAGTGGGGCGCGCAGCGCGTCAAAGGGCTCTCCATCACCAGGGCGCTCGGGCACTTCCTGAAAAAGAAACTCGGAAGGACCGCCGGGGATATTTCGCAGAAGAGCACGGAAACGTCTCTGATCGAGAGATTTCTCTATCCGAAATACGGTCCCGGTCAGTTATGGGAGTACGTGGCGGAAGACGTAAAAGCCAAAGGCGGCACCGTGACGAAGGGCTGGAAGGTGCATAAGCTCTTTACCGACGGCTTCCGGATTACGGCCGCCGAGGCGGTGAATCCGGAGACCGGCGATGTGCAGCGCCTCGAAGCCGACTACTTCTTTTCCACCATGCCGATCAAAGAACTGATGCGGTGTCTCGACGCGCCGGTTCCCGCCAGCGTGCTGGAGGTCAGCGATGGCCTGCAGTACAGGGACTTCATCACCGTTGGCGTCTTACTCAGCAAACTGGCGATCAAAGAAGATTCCGAGACCGGCGGTAAGTTACTCCGGGACAACTGGATCTACGTGCAGGAACCGGACGTGGAAGTGGGCCGCATGCAGGTCTTCAACAACTGGAGCCCCTACCTGGTGGGAAATCCGGACCATGTGTGGATCGGCCTCGAATACTTCTGTTACGAGACGGATGAGATCTGGCGCAAACCCGACGCCGAGATGATCGACTTCGCCACGCGCGAGATGGAGAAGATCGGGATCATTCACCGGGCCGATGTACTGGACGCCTGTGTGATCCGGGTTCCCAAGACTTACCCGGCTTACTTCGGCATGTATGAGCGGTTCGAAGAAGTGAAATCTTACATCAGCCGCTTCGAGAATCTGTTTCTGGTGGGCCGCAACGGCATGCATAAGTACAACAACCAGGATCACTCCATGCTCACGGCAATGACGGCCGTGGATAACATTATCGAAGGCCGTGTGGACAAAGCGAACCTCTGGTCTCTGAATACCGAGATGGAGTATCACGAAAGCAAAGACGGTAAGTAGCGCTGCTGAGCGCGAGATTCAGCAGCATTTTCCGGTACTAAGGCAGAACGGCGGGCAGCAGCGCGGGGTTGCCGGTGGATGCGCATTTGGGATGGCCATAGCCACTCGGACTGACTCCCGTCCCGCCCGCAGGATTCGGAGTGATGTCGTAGATGATGTTATCCGGACGCGACGCATCGCCCGAAACACCACTGACTCCGAACAGGTGATCCAGCGTGAGCGAGTGACGAACACGCCACGCAATAGCATGATCGGCACAGGAAGTATCGCCGCTCACACCCACGGCGCCGAGAATCTGCCTTCCCGTGCCATAAAGCGCGAGCCCGCCACCGAATACATTCACGCCACCGATCTTGCTGCCGACCATGGGATCCTGTGCCGTGCCATACTGCGCGCCGGAACCCCGGTACGCAACGCCGACATCGACCGGATTGCTTTCCTGCAGCCCGAAGAGCGATCCGCCCGGCTGAACGGCGGAATACAAATTAGCCGTGGAGAGTGCCAGCCCTAACTGCTGGCCCGACCCGCCGCTGTAAGATGTGCCATCGAGACTGAACGCGTTCGCCGTATTCGCTTTCTGCGCCGAGATAACCCGGCTGCCGGGCCATTGCGCACCCCGGTTATTACCGGAGAACGCCACCGCGCAGACGATTCCGTCGCGATCAACCACGGTCGCCCACATCTGGTTATTCAGACCACTTACTTCAGCCGCGGTGGCGGCTGTCAAAGCACGCTTCAGCGCCGTGTAATCGGGCAGTTCATAGCAGCCGTTCTGCGCGGATGCGGCAACGGCGAAAAGTATGCAGGACGTAACGCTGTTTGCGAGTATCTCTAGGGACATTTCTGCTTACTCCAGGACAGAACATTTTGTCGTAACGTGCCGATTGTACGTCTAATCCCGGGCGATCTGTTTGTAGGCTTTCGGACCGATGTTGGCTTCTTCACATCGGCGGCACCCGGAAGTGATCACTTGCTCGCGGACTCGTGAACGGAAGGCGTAAAGCCATGCCGGAGACACCGGACCAGAGGTTCCGGTGTCAGCACCGTAACAGTTTCAGCGCCGTCACGGCGGAGCCTCTCCCGATAGCCATCCGGCGACCAGACCAGAAGCGCGTCCGCCCGGACCAGACAGGCGATCCCGTTCTTCTGCACGAAACAGCCGTCCGGCAAATCGCTGAGCGCAGCTTCAAACGTAACCTTGCCGCCCCGTTCATCCATTCGCGCCGAATGCAGGACCGCGTCCATCTCCGGAGCCAGGCCCGGCTGCAGACCGGCGCGCTTCCATGCCTCACGAAACTCATTGAACCGCTGCCGCCGACACTCGGCGCAGGGTCGGTGACCGGCGGAGAGAGCAGTCGCTTCATCGAGAAAAAACAACTCCGTATAGAGGCCGGGTGACATCACCACGCGCGATCGCCCCCTGAACTCCAGCAGGCACGTGATCCAGCGCTGCCCCTTGCAGGGACGGACAATCTCCTGCTTCTCGTTATGCAGCGCGCCGCCCCGGTTACCGAGCAGTGTGCCGCGGGCGCTCGTTCGAATGAGTTCTCCGGACGGGCTGACGCGGTTTTGGAGTGGCATGTCCATTTCAATCTTAGTCTTTCGAGCGGCTGGCTGGCTCTTCGCGCGCTTCGCCGGCGGGTCTGGTACACTCAGGCCCCGTGAGGACTTTTCTCTTTCTCTGCCTGTCTTCCGCGCTCACCGCTCAAACCTATGATGTGGTGATCGCCAATGGCCGCGTAATCGATCCGGAAACCAAACTGGACGCGGTGCGTTCGGTGGGGATCGACGGTGGCACCATCCAGGCCGTCTCCGCGAAGCCCCTGCAAGGGCGCAAAATCATTGACGCCAAAGGCCTGGTGGTCGCGCCGGGCTTCATCGATCTGCACGAGCACGGGCAGGATGCCGAAGCCTACACGTTCCAGGCCCGGGACGGCGTCACCAGTTCCTTCGAACTTGAAGTGGGCACCGCCGATGTCGCCGGCTGGTACGCCGCGAGAGAAGGGAAATCCGCAATCAACCATGGCGTCTCCATCGGGCACATTCAGGTCCGCATGAAAGTCATGAAGGACCCCGCCGATTTCGTCCCGTCCGGCCCGGGCGCCCATCAGGTGGCAACTCCCGAACAGATCACCGAAATGAAGCGGCTGATGGAAAAGGGCTTTCAGGAAGGCGCCGTCTCGGCCGGTCTGGGTCCGACGTACACACCCGCGGCCACCCGGTGGGAGATTCTGGAAATGTTCCGCGTGGCGGCACGCTTCAAGGCGTCCTGTCACGTCCATCTGCGTGGCAACGCGGAAAGCGGTGAGCCCGAGGAAGGCCTGGAAGAGGTGCTCGCCGCCAGCGCCGTGACCGGAGCGCCGCTTCATGTGGTGCACATCGACTCGTCGTCATTGAGCCACGCGCCGCACCTGCTGCAGATGATCCGCGAGGCCCGCGCAAACGGCCTGGACATCACGACAGAAATGTATCCGTACACCGCGGGCCAGACCCGGCTCGACTCCGCGCGCTTCGACACCTGGGTAAACCGGCCGGAACAGGATTACCGCAATCTGCTCTGGGTGGCCACGGGCGAGCGGCTGACGAAAGCGAGCTTTAATCGCTATCGCAAGGAAGGCGGCCTAGTTATCCTGTTCAACAACACCGAGGAGATGATCGACACCGTGCTTCGTGACCCTCTGCCCATGATCGCCACCGATGGATTCGGGTATGAGACCGGCAACAGCCACCCGCGCTCGGCCGGGACGTACTCGCGGATTCTCGGCGTCTATGTGCGCGAGCGTCATATCCTGCCGCTCGATGAGGCCATCCGCAAGATGACCCTGATGCCCGCGCGGCGGCTCGAAGCGCGCGTTCCGTCAATGAAGAAGAAAGGACGAATTCAGGTGGGCGCCGATGCCGACATCAACGTGTTCGATCCTGCGACGATTCGCGATCATTCCACGTATGAAAACGGAAAGGCGGCTTCGGAGGGAGTGCGTTATCTGCTGGTAAACGGGACTTTCGTGGTTTCCGAAGGCAAACTGGTGGACGGCGCGGCGCCCGGCAAAGCAGTCCGGGCGCCGCTTTCCAACTAACTTCGCTTACTTGCCGACTTCAAGAATCGAGAACGAGCCAGGCACCATCGGACCTCGTCCAGCGCGTCCGCCGGCCGGAGGAGGCGTCGGCGCAGGCCCATATTCGGCGGCGATCAGCAGGACTCGGCCCGTCTTCGTATCGAGCGTCATCGTCTTCGCGCCAGGCATTGTCTTCAGCGTCTGTTCGACCTCGAAACTGGTCGGGCTGTTCTCCTTGATCACGGTCAGCGTGCCGTCCCCCTGCGAGCTGAACGCTTCCATCGTTTTGGGGTTGAAGCCCGCGCCATCCACGCCGGTGCCGATCGGCAGGGTCGTGATGATCTTCCCGTCGTTCGCATCCATGATGACCATGCTCGCGGGAGTGCGGCAGGCAACAAAGAGAATGTGGTTCTTCACATCGAATGCGAGACCGGCCGCCGTCTTGTTGGCATCGCCGCCCAACGAATAATTCGCGGTCACTTTGAGCGTCTTCGCATCCACCACGGCGACGCTGTTCTTATCTTCGATATCGATGTAAATATGGCCCTTGCCGTCGGTGACGGCCTGTTCGGGAGCGCCGCCCAGATCGATGGTTCCCACGACGGAGCCGTCCTTCGCGTCGATCACGGTTGCATTCGGCGCCCGGTGGCTGAGGATATAAACCCTCGCATTGAAGGGATCGAACAGCAGGCCGTCGGGTCCGCCATCCACGTCGATGCTCTTCATTACGGAGAGATTTTTGGTGTCCCACATGACCACTGGCTTGCTGGTTGCAAAGCCGTGTCCCGACTTCGGATCGACGGCCGCGCCGTGCGCATTGACGCCGGCAATTTCGCCGGCGGGTTCGAGTGTATCCAGATTGAAAACGGAAATGCGGCCCATCGGCGGCGTTCCCGGAAGCGTGCGGGCCACGTAGAGACGCCGACCGGCTTCATCCGCATAGACGTAGTCAAACCCGCCATCGCCGCCGACTTTCGCGGTTTTCAGAATCTTATAAGGTCCCTGCGCGTGGACCAGAAAAGCGGGCAAAACAAGCGCGAGCAACAAACGAACAGAAAGCATCGACAGTTCTCCTCGATTGAGTATACGGGTCCACGCCGATTCGCGGCCAGGCAGGCGAGGGGAAGCGCATCACACACCTGGCAGTACTCTTTCCCCGTACCGGCGGACTCCCCAATCCGCCCGAAAAGAGCAACAATCGGAGAGCAGAATACTTCTCACTTCCATCCTTGTTTCCCTTTCGGGCTCGCCGCGCGCGAGGTCGTCGAATCTCTGATCCGGCGGCGTCGCGTGCGGCATTTTTCTAATACCCTTCCCAAACGTACGCGAAAAACCGGCGCAGTTCCCGAAATCCGCACTCTTCATAAAGGCGTGCCGCCGCGGAATTCGCAGTCGTCACGGTAAGGCTGATACGTCTCGCGCCACCGGCCTGCAATGACGCGATGGCCTGCCGCAGCAGTTCGTACCCCAGTCCCGCGCCCTGTGCGCGCGGCGCCACGCAGAGTTGGGTGATGTGCGCCACATGGGGGGCGACAAAACTGGTCAGAACAATGCCGGATACGACGCCGGTGCCGGATTCAAGAGCCACGAAAGATGCCTTCTGGAAGAATGCCCCGCACCCGGGATATTGCACGATGTTGTAGAGAAATTTTCGGGCGCCTTCAAAAGAGCGGTACTGGTCATTGATCTGGCTGTCGATATGCCCCTCGTAGGAAAGAGCGATCACGCTCGAAGCGGCGTCATGGTGGTGATCGCTCCAGGGTTCGATGCGAAAGCGCCGGTGCTGCAGTTTGCGGGCAGGCGGCAGTGGCGAACCGGCATCGTAACGCATCAGAATCCGCTCGAACAGCCGAACAAATCGCTCCCGTTGCAGCGCTTTCGCTACGGGCTGCTCCAGAAGCATCAACTGACTCTCGATTCGGCTGACGGAAGGCGTCGCGATCAGACCGTCGAGCATCACGCGAAACAGGCGAACCTCGGCTTCGCCCCTTCGCCATCCGGGTCGAACGTAGAGGTCGCCAATCAGGCCTTTGCGATCTTCCACCACCGAATATCCATACCCTGCGACCTCGCCGCGGTCGATCAGAGCCACGCCGCCCAGCGCCCGCATATCCGCATATTTCCGAACCAGATTGGCGGATTTTGAGAAATCCCAGTCGAGTTCCTGCTCCCATTCGACGGTCTCTTCGAGCAGCAGGGGATCGAGTTCCCGCGCGCCCAGCCGCCGGAGTTCGACGATTTCCGGACTCCCCGGCGCGAATTCGGCGTAAGCAGCCATATAGATAAAGGTCCCGTGAGCCGGAGACTAAACCGCCGTCTCCGGCCAGATGCTGATCTGCGGCGAAGAGCCGTTTCTGCCCGGAAAGTTCTTTCCCGGCAGGACGAAATGGTCGTCGCAGCGCGGCTCATACGTCTCGTCGCCCCCCACCAGAATCTGCGGACTGTTGTAGTGCGCGGGCACGCCGTCGATAATGCGCTGCGGATACAAAGCGCGGCTGCCGCACTTGGTGCAATAAGACGTCATCCACATACAGCGGTCCTCGGCCAGCAGCGCGAGATCGGGCGTGGAGCCGAACGGCTCGCCGCGGAAATCGAACGCAAGGCCGGAGGCGAGAATATCGTACCCGTCGTCCATCAGTTCTTTAATGAGCTGAAAAAAGCCGGAATTTCGGGGAAAGAACTGCACTTCATCGAACGCAATGATCTGAAAGCGGCAGCCCGCCGCCGATTCCTTGGCGCGCAGAATGGGCCACAACTCGCCCGGTTGCGTGGCGAGAATCTCCTCGGCGGCGTCTTCGTCCCCCCTTCTGCTCTTGATGCACGACATGCCGCTGCGCGTGTCCGTTCTCGGCTTGAACACCGCGATCTTGCGATTGCCGTACCGGCGCAGCGTCTCAATTTCCGTGAGCAGATGCCGCGTCTTGCCCGAAGCCATGTTGCCGATAAAAAGTCTCAAAACGCGTCCGCGAGCCACTTCGGTATCCCCAGTTAGAGTTTAGTCGATACGGCGCGAGTTGCCGCGCGCGCCGCTGTTGTCCTGCCTGTCACAATAACAACCATGACTACACCTGCGGCCCTGCTGGAATCCGGACGCACTCTGGGAGTGATCGGCTCCGGCGTCATGGGCCAGACGCTGATCAAAGGATTACTGGAAGCCGGACTGGTAACACGGCGGCAGATCTGGGCCACCGCGAAGACACAGGAAAGTTGTGACGAAGTGGCCGAGACGCTGGGGATCACGGCGGTTCGCGACTACCGGGAAGCCGCGGCCACTGCCGGCATTATTCTCGTATGCGTGAAGCCGGCGCAGATCGGCGCCGTTTCCGCCGTGCTGCGGGAATCGTCGCTTCGCGCGGACGTGCTGATGATTTCCATCCTCGCCGGTGTCTCCACGGAACGGCTGGAATCACTGCTGCGTCCGGCGGAGAACGACGGGCCGCGCCCGGTCTGGGTACGGGCCATTCCGAATACCCCGTGTGTGGTGCGTCAGGGAATGACCGCCATCTGTGGCGGCAGTGACGCCACCGCGCGGCATCTCGCGCTAGCGGAACGAATCTTCAGTTCCGTGGGCCGCTGCACCGTGGTGGAAGAGCATTACTGCAACGCGATCACGGCGCTTTCGGGCAGCGGACCCGCCTACATGTATCTGATGATGGAAGCCCTCGCCGACGCGGGAGTCCGCGTCGGACTGCGCCGCCATGTGGCGCTCGAACTGGTGGCGCAGACGATGCTCGGTTCCGCGCGCATGGTGCTCGACACGGGCCGACATCCCGCTTCTCTGCGGGACGACGTAACCACGCCGGCGGGTTGCACCATCGGCGGTCTGCTGATGCTGGAGGACGGCAAGATACGGTCGGTGCTGGCGCGAGCCGTGGAAGAAGCGACCCGCATCGTGGAACAACTGGGGAAAGCAGCCAAAGCCGGTTGATGATTGGAACCAGAAGCCGTCTCGGGTCCCGAAGGACCCGAGTGGATTCAACGCCTTATTAAGCCAGATCGAACTTCGTCTGGTGGAGTAACGGATCGCTCTTGACCAGCACGGATTTGCCAAGAATCTCTTCCAGTTCCTGCAGGAACTGGTTGTGGTTGCTCTTGAGAACCTTGGCGACTTCCGGATTCACTCGCAGCATGATGTTGTTGTGCTCGTCTTCGAGAGCCTTCTTCATCCGCTGCGCTTCCTGCAGGATTTCCGTGATCACCGTCTGCACGCTCTTGATGTAACCCGCGCCTTCGCAGTACGGGCAAGGCGAGCAGAGCGTCCGTTCGAGCGATTGCTTGACCCGTTTCCGCGTGATCGCCACCAGCCCGAAATCGTTGAACTGCAGGATCTTATACGGAGCCCGGTCGGCCCGCATGGTCTCTTCGAGAACCTGCATCACTTTCTGCCGGTTCTTGCGCTCGTCCATGTCGATGAAATCGACCACGATAATACCGCCCAGATCGCGCAGGCGGATCTGCCGGACGATCTCTTTGATCGCGTCGGTGTTGATCTTGACGATGGTATCTTCGAGGCGATTCGACTTGCCGACGTACTTGCCCGTATTGATATCGATCGCGACCAGAGCCTCGGTCTGATTGATAACGATGTAGCCGCCCGACTTCAGCCAGACCTTCGGCCGCAGCGCCTTCTCCAGTTCGTTGGTGATGCCGAACTCGTCGAAGATCGGGTTGACGCGCGTGTACAGCTTCACGCGCTGCACCAGCGCCGGCTGGAACCGCTGGGCGAAACGCAGAATGCTCTCGTACAGCTCTTCGTTATCCACCCAGATGGTTTTGAAAGATGCCGTGAGCTGATCGCGAAGAATGCGCTGGACAAGATCCAGATCGTGGTGCAGCAGGACGGGCGCCGGTCGCTTTTCCGCTTTCTGCCGCATATCGAGCCAGAGGTTGTAGAGGAAGTGCATGTCGCTCTTCAGCTCTTCTTCGCTCTTGCCCTCCGCCGCGGTCCGGCAGATGAAACCGCCGGGAATCCCCTGGCGATGGGTCTGCACCACGCGCTTGAGACGATGCCGCTCCTCTTCCGAAGGGATCTTGCGGGAGACGCCGGCATGGTCCACCGTCGGCATGTAAACGACGAAGCGGCCGGGCAGAGCGATATGCGAAGTGATCCGCGCGCCCTTCTGGCCCAGCGGCTCCTTCGCGATCTGGACAATAATCTCCTGGCCTTCCTTAAGAAGGTCAGAGATGGACGGCAGCTGCGGACGTTCCCGTTCCGGTCGTTCCGCACGTTCGGAGCGTTCCGTGCGCTCGCCGCCGCGCTCTGACCGTTCTCCGCCCCGCTCTCCGCCGCGTTCTCCGCCCCGTTCGGGCCGCTCGCCGCGGTCGGAACGTTCCGGACGGTCGCCACGCGACCGGTCGCGATTTCCGCCACGATCTCTCGAATCGTTGCGGCGGTCGTCCCGCGGCGGCCTCGAATCATTGCGGCTCTCGGTCCGAACTTCCGCGCGAGCCTCGTTGCGTGGCTCGGGCCGGGCTTCTGCACGCGGCTCCACCGTCTTTGTCTCGGCTTCGGTCGGTTCCGCCGCCGGCGGGGTCTGCTTTTCACCCCGCTCTTCGGAACCGGGGCCGCCACGCATCTTGCGGCGCATACGGCGCGAGACGCGATGCGGATAGCGATGACCCTGCTCGCGCAGGGCTGCCGTCAGACTGGTCGGGATACGGGCCGGTTCGGGACCCTCATGGTCGATCGGAGCCGGTTCGCCTTCCGCGTCCGACTCTGCTTCCGCGGCGGCAGTATCGATCCCCTCGATCTCTTCGTTCTCCTGTACCTCGTCGAACTCTTCCGCCGCGAAATTTTCGCCCGCCGGCTCTTCGGTGTCCGGGACGGACGAGAGCATACCCAGCCCTGCAAACGGATGGTCCGCGGGAACAGCCGCTTCCGGCTCGGCGACGGTCACTGTCTCGGCAACCGAAACCGCTTCAACGACCGGTTCCTGTTGGGAGACTTCGCTGGCGGGCGCCATTTGCACCGGCACAGCGACCTCTGCCACAACTTCAACCTCCGCCACGACTTCAACATCCGCCACGACAACGGCTTCCACTTCGGGTTCCGCAGCGGAAACTTCAGGACTTAATTCGGGAGCAGTAACAGGCGGGGCAACCGCTTCCGGCGCGATGGCTTCCGGTTCCGGTACGTGCTCGGCAGCCACTTCGGCCTGCGCGTCGGCTACGGCTTCCTCGACGAGTTCGTCGATCTCCGCGGCAAGCGCTTCATCCGGCTCCACCGCGTCGTCTTCACGCACATCGGCAACCGCATACTTCGCCAGCGATTCACCGGGGAGCACATATTTGGCCAGCGATTCGCCTGGAAGCACCGGAAAGTCGTCCGAACTGTGCCGGATCGGCGCAGGAGCAAATGCGGGAACTGTCAGGAGTTCCGCTTCCGCAACTTCGGCGATATCGCCTTCCGCATCGCCTTGCGGCTCGGCATCGTCCGCGCCCGGCGTAAAGAACTTGGAATCGGGCAGACCGCCCGGTCCGCGCCCACCCCGGCGGCGGCGGCCGCGACGTCCGCGACCCCGGTCTCCGCCCTTGTCTCCACTCTTATCTCCGCCGCGGTCGCCCGCGGCGCCGTCCCGTGAAGGCCCGTTCGAGCGTTCCGAACGTGGCTGTTCCTCGCGACGCTCCACAACCGGAGGCGCGATCACGGGGGAGGCGGCGATGACCTCCGGCTCCGCGTCTTCCGGCGGAACCGGGGATTCGCTTCTCCGGTCCCCCGAAGCGGTCCCGCCGCCCTTTTCCATCTTCAGGACTTTATCTTCAACGGTGCTGACGACCGCGTCGTACTCATCGTTGTCTTCGAAAAAGTCGGAGACGTAAAGAAAGGCGTCTCGTTCCAGTCCGATATCCACGAACGCGGACTGCATGCCAGGGAGCACACGCGTGACGCGCCCTTTGTGGATGCTGCCGGCCAGCGAGTATTCTTTTTCCCTCTCGTGGAAAATCTCCACGAGCTGGTCGTCTTCAAGGATCGCGACTCTCGTCTCGTGCTTTCCGGTAGAGACGATAAGTTCTTTCGACATGTCTGTTTCTCCCGTTGGGCTCCGTCAAAGAGCTCGGACGCGAGAGAATCTGGACCCGAATCGAAGTGCTGCGCCCTGCGTAAGGATCGCCTGGGGCTTCCGTTCACACGGAGCCTTGCTCAACCGACCTCAACAAAACTCACGCCAGCCGGAGGGTGGAGGATAACTACCGCAAAACCTCGCACTCAACACCCATCATCGGCCTCTTGAGGGAACCTCCCATCGTTCGGCAGACGGGCCCAACAGGCGCTGCTTCCTGAAAATACGGTACCAGGCGTGGGTACTCAGAAAGTCGGCCCCCGCTGCGCTGACGCGCTGCAGAGTCTCCAATGGCTCCCAACTTAAGTCAAATAATTCGTTAGTGCCCTGGACCGGATTCCGGAAGCCGCTTTCGCGCGCCTCCTCCCATCCGGACCAATCCAAATTTCCGTTCAAATCTCAATTCACAGATGCTCAATTGACAAACCGTCTTACCCGAACACTGTTCACGAGTCCCAGCATCAGGAAAGTCGACCAGATGCTGGACCCGCCGTAACTCATCAGCGGAAGCGGGATCCCGGTTACAGGCATCCGCCCCACTACCATTCCAACGTTTACCAGTATATGAAATAACAGGAGCGCTCCGACACCCATGCACAGATACATTCCTGCCCTGTCCGGCGCCGTCTGCCCGTCCTGCACAACCTGCATCAGCAACACAAAATACAACACAAGCACAAACATCACCCCCACGAAACCATGTTCTTCGGCAAATGCCGAGAAGATGAAATCCGTGTGGGGCACGGGCAGGAACCGCAATTGTGTCTGCGTTCCTTTCGTTACGCCCTTTCCCCACGTCCCTCCGGATCCGACCGCAATCTTCGACTGGATTAACTGATAGCCGTTACCCTGCGGATCCCGTTCGGGGTCCAGAAAACTTACGATGCGGCCCTTCTGATAAGGTTCCAGATGGGAAAATCCGATGGGCACGACCACCAGAGCAACCAGCGCGATCGTCGCCCAGTACTTCCAGTGCATGCCGGCGAGAAACACCCCGATCAGCAGAATCGGCAGATAAGTCAGCGCCGTGCCGAGATCGGGCTCCTTGGCAATCAGGGCCATGGGAACCAGCACCATGCCGGCCAGTTTCAGCAGATCCCGCGTCTCCAGAATCTCCGTGCGGATCTCCGTCAAAAAGCGCGCCACCAGCAACACGACGGCGATCTTGGCAAACTCGGAAACCTGCAGATGGATACCCGCGGGCAGGGCGATCCACCGGGTGGAACCGAACGCCCGCTTGCCGATCACCAGCACCGCGATCAGCAGCACCACCGAAACGATGTACATGGGATAGACCCGCTGCATCAGGGCGTGGTAATCGATGTTGGTCATCAGCCACATGAGCCCGATTCCCGCGCCGATGTAAACCACCTGCTTCCACCAGGCGCCCTGCCAGACGGTGTCGTGCGTGGCGCTGAAAATCTGCAGCACCCCGATGCTGCAGATAATCAGGATGATGAAGAGCATCGCCCAGTCGAAATCTTTCAGCCCGCCCCGCTGCAACATGATTACCGGGCCTCCCCCGCCGGCCGAACAGAAGTTCCCGGACCCGCCACCGGCGCCGGCAGCGGACTCATGGCGGAGTTTAAAGCGGAGGACAAAACCGAAGCGGGATTCTGCTTCAGCCGTTCCACTTCCAGAAGGCGCGCCTTCTTATCGAAGTACGACTTGATCACGTCGCGCGCGATCGGCGCGGCGAACTGTCCGTGGAGTCCGGAGTTTTCCCAGAGCACGGAAATCACGATTTCCGGTTTGTAGCATGGCGCGAACGCCACAAACCACGCGTTGTCCTTCACATCCTTGTGCAGTTTTTCGTAGGCTTCCGAGGCGATCTGGGCAGACCCGGTCTTTCCGCAAACATCCACATTGGGGATTTTGGCTCGTCCGCCGGTGCCGCCCTCGTTCACCACCGCGTACATCCCGTAAACGACTTTTTTCACGTTATCGGGGCTCAGATTCCATTCCTTCGGCTTCTCTTTGGCGGTATCCGTCATCAGCAGATGGGGCGCGTGCCAGCTTCCCCCCAGCGCAAGACCGCCGATGGCGCGCGCCAACTGCAGCGGCGTCACCGTCAGTGCGCCCTGTCCAATGGAAACCGAGATGGTTTCGCCGGCGTACCATTTCTGACGCTGCGTGCGGAGCTTCCATTCCGGGGAGGGCACGGTTCCCGACGCCTCGTTGGGCAGATCGATTCCGGTCTTCTCTCCCAGCCCGGCCTGATGCGCGTAAAACGCAAGCTGGTCGATCCCGGTCTGATTGCCAACATTATAGAAGTAGGTATCGCAGGATTGGGCAATGCCCTTATGCAGCGAAACCGAGCCGTGCGTCCCCCAGCAGCCGTGATAATGGCCGTAGAACGTTGCACCGCCCGCGCAGTGAAACGTGGTGTCCTCATTGATGGCGCCGGTTTCGAGCCCGGCGATTGCCACCAGTGGCTTGAAGGTGGAACCCGGCGCGAATTGCGCCTGGATCGGCCGGTTCAGCAACGGGTTACCCGGGTCGCTGGTGAGTTCGCGCCAATCGGCCGATTTGATGCGAACGGCGAACTTGTTCGGATCGAAACTCGGCCGGGAAGCCATCGCCAGCACTTCGCCGTTATTCGGATTGAGCGCCACCACAGCGCCGCGTTTATCGCCCAATGCCAGTTCCGCCACCACCTGCAGGTCGAGATCGATCGTGAGTTGCAGGTTTCGTCCGGGTTTCGCCTCTTTGATACCCAGCATCTGCCGCTCGCGGCCCAGGTTGTCGACGATCGACTGGCGCTCGCCGTCGACCCCCATCAGGGTGTCGTTGTATTCCTTTTCGATTCCGGTTTTACCGATGATCTGGCCTTGGTTATATTTCGCGTAATCCGGATTGTCCAGTTCGGACTCGCTGATCTCACCGGTGTAGCCGATCATGTGGGCCAGCAGACCGTTTTCCGGATACAGCCGGCTTTGCGACTGGATCAACTCCATCTCCGGGAAGGTGTTGGGATCGCGGTGGGAATCGACGAAAGCCAGATCGGCGGCCGTGAGCTGTTCCTTGATAATGATCGGCTCGTATTTGGGACGGCGCCGGTAACGCGCTACCTTTTTGGCAAGGTCGTCGTAATCCAGATGGAGTCCGCTGGCGATTTCGTGAAGATGCTCCTCTTTCAGGTTCTCGCGCGACAGCAGCAGCTTCCAGGACGAGTGGTTGTCGACGATCACGCGACCATCCCGGTCGAGAATCCGACCCCGCGGCGCTACGATCGGCAAAGCCTTAATCCGGTTACGCTCCGCCCGTTCGTTGTAGATTTCCGGGCTTTTGATCTGCAGTTCCCAGAAACCGGTGACCAGAAACAGAAAGATCGCAACGGCGAGATACTGGAACGCGGCCATCTTGGCCGACGCGAACTTCGGATCGTCCCGCTGCTGCACTTTTTGGGGGGACGACGGATTTTCGTGCTCGGGTTGCGGACCGACTAAAGAGAAACGCACAGGGGGTTACTGCTGCTGTTAGAGTACCAGAACCGGCCGGAACTAACGATCGTTAGCAGTTCAGTTCATCCCGCGTGATTTTGAGGCCGTCCAGATTCCCCAGAACCGTCAGCGCGATGGATTCCGGCCGGAAGAAATCCCGCGCTACCCGCTGAACTTCATCGGCAGTCACCTTTTCGATGCTCTCCACCAGTTCGTCCAGCGTAAAGAACCGGTTGAAATGCATCTGCTGGCGAGCCAGATTCGACATCCGGCTGGAGGTCGATTCCAGACTTAGCATCAGCGAACCCTTCATGTGATCTTTGGCACGACGAAGCTCTTCAGCCGGAACCGGCTCCTGCTTCAACTCCGTGAACTCCTTCAAAACACAATCGATCACCTTGCGAGCCGATTCCAAAGAGGTGCCCGCGTAGACCGCCAGACAGCCCGTGTCGGTGTGCGGATTCAGTTCCGAAAATACCGAATAGGCCAGCCCCTGCCGTTCGCGGATGTTCTGGAACAGGCGGGAACTCATGCCTCCGCCCAGCACCGTGTTCAGCACGTAGCAGATAAAGCGATCTTCGTGGGAAATCGGATAGCTGGGCACACCGATACAAACGTGTACCTGCTCCAGTTCTTTTTTGGTCTTGAGAGCAATGCGGGCGTGCGTGGCGGGTTTTACCTGTTCGGGAATCGGGCCGCCGGATTTCACGTTCGCGAAACGCTCGGCCACCAGACCGACCAGTCGCTGGTGATTCAGATTGCCCGCCGCCGTGACCAGCAGGTTCTCCGGAGTGTAAATCTCCCGGTAGTAAGCGTCGATGACTTCCCGGTTCAGCTTTTTGACAGTCTGTGGCGTACCGAGGATCGGCCGCCCGAGGGAGTGATCTTTCCAGAAGTTCGAAGTAAACGTCTCGTGGACCAGATAGTCGGGATTGTCCGCATCCATCTTGATCTCTTCGAGGATGACGCCCTTTTCCTTCTCGATATCGTCGTCCCGGAACGCCGGATTCAGGACCAGGTCGCTCAGGATGTCCATGGCGACAGGAAGATGCTCATCCAGCACTTTCGTGTTGTAGCAGACCATTTCCTTGCCCGTGAACGCGTCCAGATTGCCGCCGAGAGAATCCACCGACCGCGCAATATCCTCAGCGGACCGGGTGGTGGTCCCTTTAAAAAGCATGTGCTCAATGAAGTGAGAAACCCCGTTTTGTTCGGGTGTTTCGCGCCGGGAACCCGTCCCGACCCAGACGCCGACGGACACGGAACGAACGTGCGACATCGCTTCCGTAATGACTTTTACACCGTTCGGAAGCGTTGTCGTCAGAATATCGCGCTCCGTCGAAACCGACAGAGGGGGAACTGCGAGAGTAGATGACAACGTGATTAGACCTTACTCGGTTGTACCACTTTGCAAACCGGCAAGGCTACCGGCGGGAAACCGTGTTACACTGGTGGAAATGCCGCAAGCTCTTGTAGGAATGGAACTTAGCGAGCTTCGGCAGGTGCTTCCCCCGGATGAGCCGGCCTATCGGGCCAAACAGATCTACCGGGCGATTTATAACCAGAAAGTCGCCGATCTCGTCCAGATCTCGACTCTTCCCGCCCACATTCGCGCCGAACTTTCCGAACACGCCGAACTGGGACTGCCGCTGGCGGACTCCCGCTTTGAATCCGTCGACGGCACCCGGCGTTACCTGCTTCGCCTGAGTGACGGCAGAACCGTGGAAACCGTCCTCATGCCCGAAGAGGACCGCGATACCGTCTGTATCTCCAGTCAGGTCGGCTGCCCGGTCGACTGTAAGTTCTGCATGACCGCGCTGATGGGCCTCGAACGGTCCCTCACCGCCGGCGAAATCGTGGGGCAGGTCTTGTTTGTGGCGCGCGATAACGGCCTGACCATCTCCCCCAACAAGCCCGATTCCCGGCGCTTCAACATCGTGATGATGGGGATGGGCGAACCGCTCCTCAACCTGGCGAACGTCCTCAAAGCCACGCGGATTCTGGTGGATCCCAACGCGGTCGGCATGAGCGAACGGCGGATCACCGTCTCCACCTCGGGCATCATCCCCCGCATCGAGGAACTGAGCGAATCGGAAGTTCGCCCGAAGCTGGCGATCTCGCTGAACGCCTCCACCGAGGAAATGCGCCAGCAACTGATGCCGATTACGAAGAAGTGGCATCTCAAAGATCTGCTGGAAGTCTGCCGGACTTACCCGCTGCGCCCGTGGGAAAAGCTCACCTTCGAATACGTTTTGCTGAAAGATGTCAACGACACGGATGCGGACGCCCGGCGCGTGGCCCGCATGCTGGCGAATCTGAACTGCAAAGTGAATCTGATTGCCCTGAATCCCGGCCCGGGCATTCCTTATGAGACGCCGCTCCCGGAGCGCGTCGCTTCCTTTCAGGAAATCGTTCGCCGGTCCGTTCCGTGCTTCGTCCGGCGCCCGCGGGGACTCGACATCTACGCGGCCTGTGGACAATTGAAAAGAAACGCATGACCGTCATCATTCCCCATCACAAGACCAAACAAGAAGTCGTCGCCTCCATCGACGACGCCGCGACCAAACTCTTCGCCTCGGGTCTGGGTGGTTCCGTGGCGATCGTCGATCCGAAAAAAGACTGGTCCGACTCGACCATGAGTTTCTCCCTTACGGGCAAAATGGGGTTTATCTCGGTTCCCCTGGCGGGCACAGTCGCGGTGGACGACGCCAACGTGACCGTGGAGTGCGACCTGCCTCCGATGCTGAAAAACTTCCTCGGCGAAGCAAAAATCAGCGCCGGCATCCAGTCCAAAATGAAAGAGATCGTCGGCGCCTAGCCCGGCCCGCCCGTTCTATCCCTATGGAAGCCCCTACGCCTCCCCTGCACGGGATCCGGGTTCTCGACTTTTCGCACGCCCTCGCCGGGCCCTACTGCACGCTGCTTTTCGCGGATTACGGAGCGGAAGTCTACAAGCTGGAATCCGCCGACGGTGGCGACATGGGCCGAGGCTGGGGCCCGCCCTTTGCCGGAGATCAAGCCTCGTTCTTCCTGGGCCTGAATCGCGGGAAGCGCGGCATCTCCATTAACCTCAAGCGGCCCGAAGGCATCGATCTCTGCCTCCGCCTGATCGACCGCATGGACGTTCTGATCGAGAACTTCCGCCCCGGAACAATGGATCGCCTCGGTTTGGGCTATGAAGCTGTCCGGCGGAGGAATCCGCGCCTGGTCTACTGCTCCATCTCCGGTTACGGGCAGGCCGGTCCGTCGCGCGACGAAGCCGCCATGGACCTGATTGTCCAGGCGTCCAGCGGCCTTCTGAGCATCACCGGCACGGAAGCGGGCGAAGTGGTTCGCTGCGGCTACTCGGTCGCCGATGTCACCGCGGGCCTGTTCGCCCTGATCGGCGTCCTGATGGCGCTGCGGTCGCGCGACCAGTCCGGCCGGGGACAGTATGTGGATGTTTCCATGCTCGACTCCATGATCTCCACCATGACGTCGAACTACATGGGCTTCCTCGGCTCCGGAATCACCCCGCGCCCGCTCGGCACCTCGTTTGCAACCGTGGTCCCGTACCGGGTTTTCGCCGGCAGCGACCGGACCTTCGCGATTGCGGTTGGAAGCGAGAAGCTATGGTCGGCTTTTTGCGGTGTCCTCGGACGTCCGGACCTCGAAACCCATCCGGATTACGCGACGAATCCACTTCGCGTGCAACACCGGCCCCAACTGGAGCAGATCCTGGCGAATATTTTCCTGGAGCGCCCGGCCGGCGAATGGCTGGAAACGCTGCGGTCCGTCGGAATCCCGTGCTCGCTGGTCCGGAACTTCGCGGAAGTCCATGAACACCCGCAGACCGCCTTCCGCGCCATGTTCCCGCTGCTCGATCATCCGACCGCCGGACCGCACCGGACAACCGGCACACCGGTCAAACTCTCCGAAACTCCCGGCCACCCCGGTGCTGGCGCACCGCTCCTCGGAGAGCACACCGGAGACGTGCTGATGCAGTTACTCGACCTCGATACCAACGCCGTGCAGGAACTTCTCGCGGACGGCGTGATTTTCAGCGCGCCGGTTTAAGCAGCTTGTCGATCTCCGCCGCCAGGCCGTCAAACGACATCGCCTTCTCGTCCGTGCCCTCGAAATCGTTGCGAATCATCCCGTCGCCGTCGATCAGAAAAAGGTGCGGGAAATGGATCTGCGGGTTGGTTGGCGTGACGCGCAGATACGACGCGATCATCTGGCCGCTGTCGAAAACGATCGGCCAGGTCACCTTGTGTTCCTTCGCGAAGAGGTCCGCGGTGCTCTGGTTGTCCGGCATGGTCAGGACGGAGATAATCGCCAGATTTTCGCCGTACTTCGTCTTTGCCTGCACCAGCAGATCCGTGAGACGCAGGCAGGCGAGACAGTGCGTCGAGACGATATCGACGATCAGCACCTTGCCCCGATAGTCCTGCGGATCGTGTTGCTGGTAATGCGAATCCGCCAGTGAGAAGCCGGGCGCGCGGCGATTGGAATAATCGCCCGCCCCGCAAAGCGCCAATGCGGTCACCAGCGCTGTTGAGACCAGTCTCATCGCGTACCTCCGGCGAGTTCCCGCAGCGAGCTTTCAAAAGGTGCCCGGGCAACTCCTTTTTCCGTAATGATAGCGGTTACGTAGCGGTTCGGCGTGACATCGAACGCCGGGTTGCGAACCAAGGTGCCCGCGGGAGCCACCGGCACGCCGAACACATGCGTCACCTCGGCCGCCCCACGTTCTTCGATGGGGATCTGTTCACCCGACGCGAGCGTCAGGTCGAGCGTGGAAATCGGCGCGGCCACATAGAACGGAATATTGTTCTCCTTCGCCAGCACCGCCACCGAGTACGTGCCGATCTTGTTCGCGACATCGCCATTGGCGGCGATGCGGTCCGCTCCGACAACCACGCAGCCGATTTGGCCGGCGCGCAGGAAATGGCCCGCCATATTGTCCGTGATCAGCGTCGCCTGGATGCCGTCATGCTGCAATTCCCAGACAGTCAGGCGCGCGCCCTGCAGGAAGGGGCGGGTTTCGTCGGCATACACGTCGATGTTCTTGCCCGACTCGATGGCGGCGCGGATCACGCCCAGCGCGGTGCCGTAGCCCGCGGTCGCCAGAGCGCCCGCGTTGCAGTGCGTCAGCACCGTTTTGCCATCCGGAACCAGCGGCGCGCCATGCTTTCCCATCGCGACGTTGATTTCGATATCCTCCGCCCGCACCAGCTTCGCTTCGGCGATCAGGCGATCGCGAACTTCTTCGAAGGGCAGATGGCGGACTTCACGGTACAGGCGGTTCATGCGGTCGATCGCCCAGAACAGATTCACCGCGGTCGGCCGGGTGGAAGCCAGTTCTTTCGAGATGACTTCGAGTTGCGCGTCGAGTTCCGCCGGATTGGCTTTTGCTACACCGATCGCAACTCCCATCGCCGCCGCGACACCGATCGCGGGCGCGCCGCGGATGATCATGGTGCGGATCGCGTCCGCGACCTCCTGATAGGTCCGGCAGGTTACGTAGGTCTCTTCGGCGGGCAAGCGGGTCTGGTTGATCATGACCACGCCTTCGTCGGTCCATTGAATGGTTTCTATCATTTGTGAACTGGATTGGCGCCCTGCGACAAGGTCAGCAGGAACGGCAGGGTGTTGTAGCCGATGTGCGTTATCGCGGAAGCGCGCGTGGAACCGGTGATGTGCCGGATCAAGCCGAACGCGAAACCCGCCAGCGTGATCACGACGCCACTTTGCCACAAACCCGCGTTCTGGCTGAGATGGAGAGCGCCGAAGAAAAGAGAGGTAATCAGAATGCCCGGGAACACGCCGGCTGCACTCACCAGCACGGGCTGGACGAAACCGCGGAACAGCCACTCTTCAATCACAGGCCCCAGCGTAATGCCGAACGCGACAATCACCAGCCGGCTGAACGGGTCTCCGTTGAGCAATTTGTCGAACGGGGTTTGAATCTGGGGAGTCCGCAGCAGAACCAGCAGCACGGCACTCACCGCTGAAAGAGCGAAGCCAATGCTCAGCAGGGACATCGCCGGAACCGGATAAACCGTCCAGCCCAGCGAACGGAACAGCGGTTTGCCCGCCCAAAAGAAAAGAACTTTCAGGGCCGCGAACAAGGCGAGATACGCCAGCGATTCCTCCACCACCTGCCAATAACCGAGCTTTGCATTCTCATGCAGCACGCCGATCGCTCCCCCGCCCACCAACCCGAGCGCCACGAGGAAAATCGCCGCCATCATAAACAGTTCGCCGAAGCCCCAGAAGGGAGCATCCGGCGCGGCCAGCACCAAAGGGGTCGATTCGATTTCGTGCTGCAAACCGGTCTTCATGCGCCGTGCCCGGCGGAGGCCTCCGTCGCCGAAGCCTCAATCAAAGCAGCCGCCAGCAGGGGAATCATGATTTCGTGGTGCCCGGTCAGGGCAAATCCGTGGCCGCCCGCCTGTGCATGAGGCCGCTCGACGACGTTCACCCGGGGCCGATAGTGCTGCAGAAAGTCCATATTCACCGTCGTGAAATCCCGCACCTCGTGTCCCAGGTTGCGAACGCACGAAAGGGCTTTCAGAAACACCTCGGGCAGCACGACGGCGGAACCGGCATTGATATAAACTCCGCCTCCATCGAGCGCCGCCACCATCGAGCAGAAAAGACGAAAATCGCGGTGCGTGGCCGTGCCGAGCGCGGCGGCATCCACCGCCGGGTGCGTGTGCGGAGTGTCGGTGCCGATAGCGACATGAACGGTAACCGGCACGCGTTCGCGCCATGCCTGCACCAGCAGGCTCGCCGGGGCATGCTCGGCCGGCGACAGGCGGCCGAGAGCCCGGCCGAGCGCTTCGCCCAACCCGCAATCGCCCGTCAGCGCTGCGTTCCACTCCCGCCCGGTTTCTTCCGCCGCGCCGAAGCGCCCGTCCGGCAGCACCGCTTCCACGTCCTCACTGGTGTGGCCCGCCAGCGCAATTTCGAAATCGTGGATGGAGGCGGACCCGTTCATGGCAAAACCGGTCGCGAACCCGCGCCGCATCAGATCGATCAGCACCGGCGCCAGACCACATTTAATGACGTGGCCGCCCATCCCCCAGATCACCGGCTTGCCCTTCCGGCGAGCCTCCGCGACCGCCGCGACCACGGACCGGAACGTATCGCCCGCCAAAATCCGCGGCAAGCTGTCGAGCCAACCGGATAAACCGGAACCTGCCTGATACGGCGTGGCGAAATCGCGCTGCTTTACCTTGCCGCCGCGGGCAGTCAGAGAGATCGTGTTAAGACCGGTGAGATCCACCGGCTGGATGCTGTAATCGCTGCTCATGCGGCGCGTTCCCTCTGCACTTGCTTCCGGAGCGCTTCCGCCGTAAAACTCTTGCGCGATTTCATGACCTTCTCGGGCGTGCCGGTCGCCACGATACGACCGCCATCCTCGCCGCCATCGGGACCCAGATCCACGATATAGTCGGCGCTTTTAATAACATCCAGATTGTGTTCGATCACTAATACAGTATTGCCGAGGTCCACCAGCCGCTGCAGAACTTCCAGTAATTTGCGGACATCCTCGAAATGCAGTCCGGTGGTCGGTTCATCCAGCACGTAAAAGGTGCGTCCGGTTTGCCGCCGCGAGAGTTCTTTCGCGAGCTTAATCCGCTGGGCTTCCCCGCCCGAAAGGGTCGTCGAAGACTGCCCCAGATGCACATAGCCCAGCCCGACATCGAGCAGAGTCTGCAGTTTCGGGCGGATCTGCGGATTCGTTTCCATCAGAGGCAAAGCTTCTTCGATGGTGAGTTCCAGCAGATCGGAGATCGAATGGCCTTTGAATTTCACCTGCAGCGTTTCGTAGTTGTAACGCTTGCCGCGGCACACGTCGCACGTGACGTAAACGTCGGGCAGGAAGTTCATCTCGATCCGCTTCAGCCCGTCACCCTGGCAGGCTTCGCAGCGGCCGCCTTTGACATTAAAACTGAAGCGCCCGGGCTTGTAGCCGCGCTCGCGGGATTCCGGCAGCAGCGCGTAGAAATCCCGGATAGGCGAGAAAAGACCGGTATATGTGGCCGGATTTGAACGCGGCGTGCGCCCGATGGCCGACTGGTCGATCCGGATGATCTTATCGATATTCGAAATTCCCGTAATTTCGCCATGCGCGCCGGGCGCATCGTGGGAGCCGTAAATCTCTTTCGCCAGCGAACGGTAAAGAATGTCGTTGACCAGCGTCGACTTGCCGCTGCCCGAGACGCCGGTGACGACGATAAAGCAGCCGAGCGGAAACTCCACATCAACGCCCTTCAGATTATGCTCCGCGGCGCCCCGGATATGAATCGATT
>Ga0118677_10003555_pt1 | contig 29291 bp, 22 predicted proteins | sample AliMusrvi5mmetaG_FD_86154 | JGI IMG/M metagenome (GOLD analysis project Ga0118677, IMG submission 86154) | reverse complement strand
TCCAGAATCTGCGGGGCTTCTTTGGCCTGGTATATGGAGACGCGCAGGGGACCGCCGCCGCGGACACCGTGCGTGAAGTAAGTGGCGAACTGCTTCATCTTGCCGATGGAATCGTCTTCGCTGCGCGCCAGCAGCATCTCGTAATAGGTCCGCATCATCTGGTAGCGATCCCGGTGAGAGGGTTCATCGTAATGGCCGGTCGCCAGATACTGTTCGATCTGCCGGAAGATCCAGGGATTCGAAGAAGCGGTCCGGCCCACCATCACCGCATCGCAGCCGGTTTCCTGAATCATCCGGACGGCATCGCGCGGGGTGACGATGTCCCCGTTTCCGATCACCGGAATCTTCACGGCGGCCTTCACGGCGGCAATTCGGGTCCAATCGGCCTTGCCGCTGTAGCCCTGTTCGCGGGTCCGCGGGTGCAGTGCGATGGCCTGCAGGCCACAATCTTCGGCCATCCGGGCCATCTCCACCATCACGAGTTCCTGGTCGCTCCAGCCCGCGCGAAATTTACAGGTAAACGGGATGCTGATGGCTTTCCGGACCGTTTTGAGGAGCGTTTCCACAAGCGGCAGATCGCGCAGCAGGCCGGAACCGCCATTGCACTTCACCACTTTATTGACCGGGCAGCCGAAGTTGATGTCGAGAATATCGAAGCCAAGTTCTTCGCAGACGCGGGCCGCGTCGGCCATGATCTCGGGATCGGCGCCGAACAACTGCGCGGAGATGGGGTGTTCCTCCGGCTGGAACGCGAGGTAGCGGGCGAGGGTGCGGTTGGGCTTTTTCGCCATCTTGCCCTCCGCGCGCAGGTGAGCGCTGACGCCGTGCGAACTGGTGAACTCGGTCATGATCAGGCCGCAACCGCCCAGGTTCCGGATGAAGCGGCGGAAAACCGTGTCGGTCACGCCGGCCATGGGAGCGAGCACGGTCGCGGGCGCGATCGTGACGTTTCCGATCTGAAACTGACGGGGGAAACTCACTTCCTCAGTTTAGCGTCCAGTTATTGCGATGAAACCTTTGCACGTGGGTTTACTGGTGATCGGGGCGGCTCTGGCGGGCGGGCTTGCGGTAAAAATGAGCCAGCCTCCGACATTTCGGCCGGGCGCTCCGGTCGCGGCGGGACCCGTGAAATCGCCACCGCGTGCGCCGATATCGGCTGAGCCGGCGGGGGCGTCCCCGGCGGCACCGGCTGCCGGGACTGTTGCGCCGCCTGCGGTATATGAGGACGCGGCTCCGGTCAGAGAAGGCCGGTTCCGACGGGCGGAACCGAAAGCGGTTGTCGTGAGGGCCGAAATGCGCCCTGCCGCTCCGAAGTCAACACCAGCGGTGCAGACGACGGCTCCGGTTGCTGAGGCGCGGCTTCCGGCAGCGTCACCGGCTCCGCCTCCGGTCGCCGCCCCGGTGCCGTATGAGCCGCCGCGTACAAACGACCCCGCCGTATCCGCTCCCCCGGCGGCCACGGTTCCCGAAGCCGCGCCGCCGCCCGTAAATGAACCGGCTCCCGCCGCGCCCGCTCCGCTCCAGGTCACTCTGCACCAGGGTACACAACTGGCAGTCCGGCTGGATCAGGCGCTCTCGTCCGATCACCTCTTCGCGGGCGACTCCTTCCAGGGTTCGCTGGCGGAGCCGCTGGTGGCGGATGGCTTTATCGTGGGCGAACGGGGAGCGCGGGTTTCGGGCCGTGTAGTTGAATCGAAAAACGCCGGACGTCTGAATGGAACCGCCGAACTGCAGTTGGCGCTCGCCTCATTCCAGACTGCCGACGGGCAGAAAATCGCCGTTTCCACGGAACCCTGGTCGAAACAGGGCAGTTCCGGCCACGGGGAAGACGTTGCGAAAATCGGCGGCGGCGCGGCTCTGGGGGCCATCATCGGCGCAATCGCGGGCGGAGGGAAAGGCGCGGCTATCGGGGCGGGAGTCGGGGGCGCGGCAGGCACGGGCGCGGCAGCCGCCACCCGGGGAAAAGCGGTGAGCATTCCGAGCGAGACGGTGATCCGCTTCCGGCTTGCCTCCACTTTGAAAATCACGGAGCGGCAGCTTTAGCGAAACGCGGCCCGAAGCGGCTCCGCGACGGAGCGGCGCTTCGGGCCGAAAATCCGCCGGCTCTTACGAACTGGCGGGTGTTTTGCGTTTGCGGGGCGCGGCGGCCTTGCGGGGCGCGGCGGCCTTGCGGGGCGCGCGCTTCGTCGGGGCGACGTTGCCGTTCGCTTCGCCGCCGGAAGCCGCGGCCTTCCGGCCACCCTTCTTGACGCGAGGCGAACCGGCGGTCGGCTGGCCCGGAACCACGGGCTGCGGCTCCTCGATTTCCTCTTCGTCGGAAATTTCGGGAATCGGCGGCGGCTCGGGCTCGGGAATGGCAGGCGGATGGAATTCGGCGCCCAGATGAACCATCAGGCTCTGGGTTTCCTCATCCGGCTCCACGCGAACCACGGTCTTGTCCTGCGCGTAGTTGAGGAACTCGCTGAACTCCTGGAATCCGAAACTCTTCCAGTCGAAGCCCGGCGATTCTTCCTTGACCCAGCCCACGAGTTCGTCCGCGGTGACGCCTTCTTCCATTTCCAGGCGATGGTTTTCGAGCACGTCGCGCAGGTAAGGCAGAGCCTCTTCCTGTTTGATCGTCTTTTCCGGAGCGCCCGTGCGTTTCCGCTGGATCATGTAACGGCCTTCGCCGCCGGTGACCAGAATGAGGTCGGATTTCCGCAGCCGCTCGATGAAGTCGGTGAAAGACCCGGCTCCGTAGGCGCGCTCGCTGAAACTGGAGTCCAGTTGCAGCATGGTGGATTTCAGAAGCCCCAGTTGCGGGCGGACTTCGCGGCGTTCCAGAACCTGCAGGGCGCGCTCCACCAGGGGCATCGCCTGGTGCAGATCGAGCACCGGGCGGCGCTGTTGCGGCTGGTTCTGCTCCCGCGGCGGACGCGCTTCATGGCGCGGCGTGGAAGGAGGAATCACCTGCGTGCCCGAACCGGCCGGCGCCGCGGTTCCCTGCGGGGCGGCAATCTGGGCGGTCTGCTCTCCGCGATCCTGCTGCGGCTGTTGCTGCTGCCGGTCGTGCCTCTGGTGAGGCCGCGACGGTCGCGAGTCGTCCAGCATGGACTCATAACTGATGAACTCGTGGCAGTTCTTCTGCAGTATCGTGCTGGTAAACGCCTTGCCGCCGACGACGAAGATCGTCTTGTCGTACTGCTTCAGCTTGTTCACCAGGGCGATGAAATCGCTGTCGCCGCTCACGATGCAGTACGCATTGATGTGGTCGTGAGTGAAGGCCAGTTCGAGCGCATCCAGCGCCAGGTTGATATCCGCGCCGTTTTTGTCGCCCCGGGGGGAAGGGTCGCGCTGCACCATCTGCACCGCGTATTCCGAAAGCTGGCGGGTCGAATTCTCCAGCTTGCCCCAGTTGGCGTAGGCGATTTTGGTGATAATCTCACCGCGCTCCTTCAAAGCTTCCAGAACCACGGAAACATCGAACTCGCGCTGCAGCGTGGATTTCACGCCGATCTCTATATTGTCAAAATCGATGAATACCGCGATTTTGAGGTGCTTTTCCATTTCCACCTTCGCGAAGCCCGCGCCTCTGGTGGTTCAAAGGTGGCGCGTTTGCTTCCGCATTTCCTGCCGATCCCAAATTCTCGATGCCGTTACTGCAAGCCTGCCGCCTCGCGGACGCATGCAACGATTGTGTCCAGCGACGCGCCTGGCTGAAAAACTCTGGTAACGCCCAGCCGTTCCAGTTCCCGGGCGTCGTCGTCCGGGATAATTCCGCCGACTACCACTTTTACGTCGGCCATTTCCTTCTCACGCAACAATTCCATCACGCGCGGGACAATGGCATTGTGCGCGCCGGAGAGGATCGAAAGCCCGATTACCTGCACATCTTCCTGCAGGGCGGCGTTCACGATCATTTCCGGAGTCTGACGTAAACCAGTATAAATGACTTCCATGCCGGCGTCGCGGAGGGCGCGCGCGATCACCTTCGCGCCGCGGTCGTGACCGTCCAGCCCCGGCTTAGCCACCAGCACACGCAAAGGAGGTTTCATCTCAGATAACGGGCCGTTCTTCCCACGTGCCAAATACGTTTTTCAGCGTTCCGCATATTTCTCCCAGGGTCGCATAATGACGCACCGCTTCAATAAGAGGGGGCATCAGATTGCCTCCGCCTTCCGCCGTCCGCGCCAGGTTCCCGAGCGCCCGCCGGACTTCATCCCCGCCGCGGCGGGCACGCAACTCCCGCAGTTTCGCGCGCTGCCTGGTCTCCGCCGCCGGATCGATCCGCAGAAGTTCAAGGGGCTTCTCCGCCTGCTCCTGAAAGCGGTTCACGCCCACCACAACGGTTTTGCCGGCTTCCACGTTCTTCTGGTATTCGTAACTCGCGGCGGCAATTTCGGCCTGCGGAAAGCCGGCCTCGATCGCCGGAACCATACCACCCATCGAATCGATTTTCGCGATGTACTCGCGGGCGCACTGATCGAGGCGATGTGTCAGGTTTTCCACGTAGTAGCTGCCGCCGAAGGGATCCGGCACGGCGGCCAGACCGCTTTCATACGCGATGACCTGCTGGGTTCGCAGCGCCAGCGTCGCCGCGGCTTCGGACGGCAGAGCGAACGCTTCGTCCAGCGAGTTGGTATGCAGCGACTGCGCCCCGCCGAGCACCGCGGCCATGGCCTGCAGCGTGGTGCGGACCACATTGTTATACGGCTGCTGCCACGTCAGCGTGCAGCCCGCGGTCTGGGCGTGGAAGCGCAGTTTCAGGCTGCGCTCGTCGCGCGCGCCATAGCGGTCGCGCAGCAGAGTCGCCCAAAGCTGGCGGGCGGCGCGGTATTTCGCGATTTCCTCGAAGAAATCGTTGTGAGCATTAAAGAAGAAGCTGAAGCGGGGCGCGAATTCGTCGATCCCGAGACCGCGTTCGATGGCGTGATCCGCGTATTCCAGTCCATCCCGCAGCGTGAACGCGAGTTCCTGCAACGCGGTGGATCCGGCTTCCCGGATGTGATAGCCGCTGATGGAAACCGGGTTGAAGCGGGGCGTCTGGCGCGCGCCGAATTCGATGGTATCGGTCACCAGCCGCATCGAAGGGCGCGGCGGAAAGATGTACTCTTTCTGTGCGATGTATTCCTTCAGGATGTCGTTCTGCAGCGTGCCGGAGAGGTTCGCCCATTGCGCTCCCTGCTTTTCGGCCGCCACCAGGTACATAGCCCAGATCACGGCGGCCGGCGAGTTGATCGTCATGGAGACGGTGACGTCGGCGAGCGGAATCCCCGCGAAGAGGGTCTCCATGTCATCCAGAGAAGATACCGGCGCGCCGCAGTGACCCACCTCGCCCGCGGCCATTTCGTCGTCGGCATCGTAGCCCATCAGAGTCGGCAGATCGAACGCAACGGAAAGACCGGTCTGGCCCTGTTCGAGTAAGTAGCGGTAGCGGCGGTTGGTCTCTTCCGGCGTGGAAAAACCGGAGAACTGGCGCATGGTCCAGAGCCTGGTGCGGTACATGCCTTCGTGAATGCCGCGGGTGTAGGGGAAATGGCCGGGCGCTGCAGGCGGGTTCGCGACATCTCCGGATTGATAAAAGGCGGGTCCCCGCGTGGGCATGAATTGATTGTGCACCATGATAAAACTCTGAGATGCAGTCTGACCGGGAAACCCTGACTGAAGCCAGACCCGTGACACCGTCACGCCTGCAGGCGATCGACGCTTTTCGCGGTCTGATCATGATCGTCATGGCGCTCGATCATGTCCGCGATTTCTTTCATCGCAGCGGGTTTTCGCCGGAAGATCTTGCCCGCACCACGCCGGTGCTCTTTTTCACGCGGTGGATCACGCATTTCTGCGCGCCCGGGTTCGCCTTCATGGCGGGCATGGGAGCGTTTCTGTGGTGGTCGCGGCGGCAGCGTTCGCGCGCCGACCTGACCCGCTACCTGCTGACGCGGGGGCTCTGGCTTCTGCTGCTGGAAGTGACGGTGATGCGCCTCGCTTTCAACTTCAGTTTTTCGCTGCAGTACCCGGTGCTGCTGCTCGTCTTCTGGTCGCTGGGCGGCAGCATGATCGCGCTGGCGCTGCTGGTGCAGTTGCCTGTGCGGGTGCTGGCGGCGCTGAGCATCGCGATCATTGCGCTGCACAATTTTCTCGACCCGGTCACGGCGGCGCAGTTCGGAGCCGCCGCGCCGCTGTGGAACGGGCTGCACCAGCCTGGGGCTTTTCCGGTGGCCGGCATGTTCGTGGTGGTGGGATACCCGCTGCTGCCGTGGATCGGCACGATGGCGGGAGGGTTCTGCTTCGGCCGGATTTATCTGCCGGCGGCGGAGCGGCGGCGGAGCGTTCTGATCCGGACGGGGCTCGCGTGCACCGTGGCCTTCGTCGCATTGCGCTGGTTGAATCTCTACGGAAACCCCCTACCTTGGGCGGTGCAGCGCTCCGGTGTGTTCACGCTGCTCTCCTTCCTGAACTGCACGAAGTACCCGCCGTCGCTCGATTTTCTGCTGATGACGCTGGGACCCGCGCTGCTGATTCTCGCGTGGTTCGACCGGCTGCGCTTCGGCGCCAACAATCCGCTGATGGTGTTCGGACGCGTGCCGTTCTTCTTCTTCGTGGTGCACTTCTTCGCCATACACGCGCTGGCGGTAGTGATGGCTTTGCTGCGGTACGGGAACGCGGCATGGCGGTTTGCGTGGAGTCCCCTGCCCTCCATGGGTGGCGACGCGAAACTGTTTCCGCCCGATTTCGGATATTCTCTGGGCCAGACGTACTGCATCTGGATTCTGCTGGTGGTGGCGCTTTATCCGTTGTGCCGCTGGTTCGGAAATGTCAAGGCGCGGCGGAAGGACTGGTGGCTGAGTTACCTGTAAGATCGGCCCGGACGCCAGGCTTGTTTCATCCGGCGACTTCCCGGGTAAGTGCGATGCGGCAGCGATAAGACCGGGCGCGCGCGAGCATGTCCCGCATGCCTCCGGCGGCCAGGGCTTCCAGCAGTTTCCGGGCAACATTCCGGCGCCCGCGCGAACTCGCGTCCTGCACGGCTTCGGTCAGCAAGGTCTCCACATGCCCGGGCGGCGCGGCTTCGAGACCGAGCATTTCGGCAAGCAGTGCCGCTTCCGCCCGGCGTTCCTCCCTGAGCCGATCGAAAGCGCCCTGCGAATCGGGACCGTGAAAGCTGCCGTCCGCGAAGGCCACGCAGTCGAGAGACGCGCGAATCTGCAGCATGCGCCGCAGGTTGTCCAGATTCATGCGTCCGCGTGTGTCGGCGGCCACTTCACCGCGAATTACCAGCGCCGTGTACGCGGGTTCCGCGCAAACGAAACGGGTGACACCGGGGCGCAGGTCGGCCTTCTCCGGATTCCGGAGCGTATCGGCATAATGCACCACCGAGTACTCCTTCGCCCGCGCGCCGAGCATGTCAAAGCGCACCCCCAGCAAGGCGATGGTCCGCGAGGAGTTATTTTCCACGATGACGGAAAACGGCAGTGCCGGCCGAAGCAACTGACGCGGCGCGCGTCCCAGGATAGCGGTCAGCGCGGTCTCGAACTCAGGAGAATCGGGACCGTGAAGTCTGACCCCAGGAACGCTGGATGCGGCAACTTTCATGGCCTGGCATGGATCCGCGTCCACCGGTGCGCGTTCATATCCCCCAGCAGCGGCGATTGCCAGCCGAACTGCGGGTACTGATTCAAATGGGCGGCCGATTTAAAGCTGAGTCCGCAGGCGTGCCCGGCGGCGGCGAGGAAGGTCATCTTCGAGGCCATGGCGGAATCGGTAACCTTATTCTGCACGGCCCCGGCGGGTTCATAAGGTGCTTTCCAGTCGCCCATGCCGCGGACGGAAAGATCGACGTGGCCGCAGAGCGTGCGTTCGCTGGGCTGGTTCTTCTTCGCCAAGACGTCGTAGTGATCGGCGAGGAAATGCCTGGCCATAGCGGAATCGATCCGCCCCTTGTTTTCCTGCATCAGCTGCTCCCAGCGGACCCGGCGGGCGTTCGAACTCAAACCGGGCTCTGCCGGATTGAACGTGGTCTCCTCTTTCAGCAGCTTCCGGTTAATGGGAAAGTTGGCGCCCGTGAAATAGCCGTCTTTCGTGCGCTTCAGTTCCACGTTCCGGAGACCCAGTTCCAGACTGGCGATCTCGTTAGTTTTCGTATCCGCCACCAGCCAGTCGTTGGCATACCCGCCGTTGTTGCCCTCCTGCATGATGCGGGAGAAATCGTCAATGGTTTCGGCGTACTGCATGGCTTTGCGGGCACGCACGAACTCGGCAATACCTTTGGAGTCCCAGCCTTCAAAACCGGTTATGGTGGTTTCCGTGATCACGAGTCCGGCATCGTTCATGCCGAAATCGTCGCCGCTGTGGATCAGGCCCGGGTAGCCATCCATGACGAAGTGATGGCCTTTGACCGGTGTGATATCGAAAACGATGGTCCATCGCTGGCCGTCCATATAGCTGGTCCAGTTGTTGTGGGCGATGACGAATTTCCCGTCTTTGGTATAGCTGCCGGTGGCGACGAAAGCGCTGCAATGATCGGGCGCCGTCAGCGTCGCGGGTGATTTGATGCCGTGTTCTTTATCGTATTTCTGGATGTAATACGACCACTCCATGGACGCGTTGAGAGCAACAATATCCCAGATGTCGAGCGTGGCGCCGGGCTCGGTTTTCAGGCCGTCGGCGATGCCTTGTAGCTCTTCGCGGTATTCGGCGGGAATGTGCGGCCAGAGGATGTCGCGCGCGGCTTCGCGATAGAAAGTCCAGGGCTTATGGGAGTCGTGCATCAGCTCGAGCTTCTGCACCTCGAAACCGTCGCGGATTTCGCGGGCGAGAAGCGCCCCGTGCTGGAAACCGATTTCCGCGGGTGTGCCTTCGAGGTGAACATACGTCCAGCCATCCTGCGGAGGCTTGCGGGACGCGTTTTTCATCCGGGGATCCGGATTGGGGATTCTCACTGCCAGGGCCGCGACGACAAGAGCCATGAGCAGGATCACGGGGTAGGTTCGCCGCATCGTCCTATGATTGTAAACGAATGTTCCGGGGAGCGTTTTGAGCGAAGCGATGTCGAGGAAGCTGACGGCCCACGTCAAAGCGGCGGGTTGAGCGTCCAAGCTGAGTCCAAAGTTATTGGACAAGGTGCTGAGCGGTTTGCCGCGCAGCGAAAATCCGAACGTTCTGGTGGGCTTCGACACGGCCGACGACGCGGGAGTGTATCGATTGAGCGACGATCTGGCTCTGGTCCAGACCGTGGATTTTTTCACGCCCATCGTGGACGACCCGTTTACCTTCGGCGCGATTGCGGCGGCCAACTCCCTCAGCGATGTATATGCCATGGGCGGCGTGCCGATCTCCGCGCTTTCCGTGGTCGCATTTCCCGGGGACGGGGATATGGAAGTGCTCGGGGACATTCTCAAGGGCGGCCTGGAGAAGATGCGGGAGGCGGGGTGCGCGGTGCTGGGCGGCCATTCCGTGAACGATCCGGAAATCAAGTTCGGCTATGCGGTAACCGGCACGGTGCATCCGGCCCGGGTGAAGGCGAACAGCGGCGCGCGGGTGGGCGATGCCGTGGTGTTTACGAAGGCTCTGGGAACGGGCGTGATCGGGACGGCGCTGAAACGTGGTGTCGTGACGGCGGGTGCGGTGGAGGCCGCGACGGCGTCCATGCTGCGGCTCAATAAGAGTGCCTGCGAGGCGATGCTGTGTTTCGATGTCCACGGCTGCACGGATGTGACGGGCTTTGGAATGATCGGGCATGCGCGCGAGATGGCGGTCGCGAGCGGGGTCACCATCGAGATCGAAGCCGGGCGGGTGCCGCTGCTGCCGGGTGCGTTGGAAGCCGTAGCTGCCGGGGCGATTCCGGGCGGACTGAAGAACAATCGGGACTTTGCCGGGTGCGCCGTGGAAGTGGCAGGTTCGCCGGACGCCGGATTGATGCAGTTACTGTACGATCCGCAAACTTCAGGCGGCCTGCTGATCACCCTGCCGCATGCCGATGCCGAGGCACTGGAACAAATTCTGCCGGAGGCGCGGCGAGTGGGACGAGTGGTTCCGCGCGACAATAAGGCGATACGAATTCTATGACAGCCGACCCCCTGATTATCGCTCTCGATTTCGAGTCCGCCGCGGAGGCAGGGAAGCTGGTTTCGGCGCTGGGCGATTCGGCCGGATTCTATAAAGTCGGGATGGAACTTTTCGCCGCGGCCGGCATGGATTACGTGCGGAGTCTGGTGGACGAGGGCAAGCAGGTGTTCCTCGACATGAAGTACTACGATATCGGCGAAACGGTGCGCCGCGCGGTTGCCGTGGCGGCGAAATCGGGGGCTACTTTCCTGACGGTTCATGCCGTGGGACAGGTGATGCGGGCTGCGGTGGAGGGCCGGGGCGATTCTCCGATGAAGCTTTTGGCCGTGACCGTGCTGACCAGTTTCGACGACGGCGACGTGCGCGCGATGGGGCACGAATGTTCGGTAAGCGAACTGGTCGCCAGGCGCGTCCGGCAGGCCATGGACGAAGGGATGGATGGCATCGTGGGCTCACCACTGGAGGCCAAAGCGATCCGCGAGATCGCCGGACCGGGCGCGATTCTGGTGACCCCGGGAGTTCGCTCCGCCGGGGCCGCGAAAGGGGACCAGAAGCGTGTGGCAACTCCGGTGCAGGCGATTCGGGACGGGGCCAGCCATCTGGTGATCGGGCGGCAGGTGACGCGGGCTGCCGATCCGCCGGCGGCGTTGCGGGCAATTCGGGAAGAACTGGCAGCCGGCTGAGCGGCAGCTTTTTGGAACACATCGACTATTTCCTGGCCAATTACGGGTATTTCGCGATCTTCGCGCTGTTAATGCTGGGGATTGTGGGGCCGCTGATTCCGGACGACACGATTCTGGTGCTGTCCGGAATCGCCGTGCACCGGGGCCGGCTGGATCTGTGGGCGACCCTGGCCGTGGCTTACGCGGGCAGTCTTTGCGGAATCACGCTGAGTTACTCGATGGGACGTACCGGGCTGGTTTACGTTCTGAAGCGCGTGGAGCGGGTGGGGAAATGGGCGGACCTCCACCTGCCGCAGGTGGAGCGCTGGTTTGAAAAATACGGAAAATGGACGTTGTTTTTCGGCTATTTCATCGCGGGAGTTCGCCATTTCACGGCTCTCGCGGCGGGCATGAGCGCTGTGCCGTTCCGGATCTTCGCGCTCTACGCGTATCCGGGCGGCCTGGTGTGGATCGCCTCTTTCATCGGAATCGGCTACTTCATGGGGGCGGAATGGGAACAGTTCCACCGAAGATTCGAGCGCGGCGCGCTGGTCGTCGCGGGTCTGGTTGCGCTTGCAGGCGCCGGTTTCTGGTGGTTCCGGGAAAAAAAGAAGAGGACCGGGCTTCCGTGATTAACCGGGTTTCTTCCCCGCGGACGTATCGATCTGAACAAGACGGGGACCCTGCGGCGCTTCCTCATCGTCGTCCCGTTCGCCGTGATCGTCCTCGTAATCGGGGGCGAGGATCGAGTAAATCATATCGAGCTTGTCCTGGAGGGCGCTGTTCAATTCCTCCAGATAACGGATCCGTTCGAGCAACTCTTTTTCGCGTGACATAGATCCTTTATATTGTGCGTTGCTACGGCTTCATTTACAACCCGAGATCGGGGGATGGGCGACGGCTGGAACTGCTTCGCGGCGTGAAGAAGAATCTGCGCGCGACGGGCGTGGAAGTGCGCGAGTATCTGGCGGCGGGCGATCCGGCGGCGGAAGCGCGCACGGCCGTTCGGGACGGGTGCGATGTGGTGGTCGCCTGTGGGGGAGACGGCACGGTCAACGGAACGGCCTCGGCGGTTCGCGGATCGGGCGCGGTGCTTGGCGTACTGCCCCTCGGAACGCTGAACCATTTCGCGAAGGATCTGGGAATTCATGGCTTGGCGCAGGCGGAGCAGGTGCTGCTCACCGGCACGGTGCGGGAGATCGACGCCGGGTTCGTGAACGGGCGTCTGTTTGTGAACAACTCCGGGATCGGGATCTATCCGGTGATGGTGCTGGAGCGAGAGAAGGTTCGGAAAGCGGGAATTCCCAAGTGGCCGGCGTTCGCCTGGGCGTTCCTGCGAACGGCCGGGAAAATGCCTTTTATGCAACTGCGAATCGACGCGGACGGAGTGCCGATGGCCCGGTCGACGCCGTTCCTGTTTGTGGGGAACAACGAGTATGCGGTGGAGGGAAAGTCGCTGGGGACACGGCCGAGGCTCGATGGCGGCCTGCTCGGGGTGTATACGGCCCGGCACATCGGGCCGACGGGGCTCGCGCGGATTGCGTTTCGCGCGCTGCTGGGCACCATCCGGCATGACCGTGACTTCATTGCGTTCACCGCCAAACGGTTGACGGTGGAAAGGAAAGGCCGGATCCATGTGTCGCTGGACGGAGAAGTATGCCGGCTGACCGGGCCCCTGCGCTACTCGATCGTTCCGGGGGCCATTCGCGTGCTGGCGCCGGATGTGGACAGGGGCGTGGAGGAATGACGCGGACGATTGTGCACCTCTCCGATTTGCATTTCGGCCGGGTGGATCCGGGAATTCCGGACCGGCTGGTCGCTTCGATCCGAAGTGTTGAGCCGGATGTGGTGGCGGTGTCCGGGGACCTGACGCAAAGGGCGCGCCGCCGGGAGTTTCAGCAGGCCCGTGAGTTTCTGGATCGGTTGCCCGGAGAGTTGATCGTGGTGCCGGGAAATCACGATGTGCCGGCTATCGGCAATCCGTATCAGCGGTTCTTTTCAGACTGGGCCCGGTTCCGGGAATATATTCATCCGGAGACGGAACAGTCTTATGTGGATGAAGGCGTGGCGGTGGTGGGGATCAATACGGCGCGGGCGCTGGCATGGAAGGGCGGGCGAATCAACCGGGAGCAGATGGAGGCGGTGCGGGAGCGCTTTCACGCGGCTCCCGCGGCCGCTGTGAAAGTTTTGGTGGTGCATCATCCGCTGGATGTGCCGAGGGTCTGGCCGGGCAGTTCGGCCATGCGGGCTCGGGCCGCGCTGGCGCATTGGGAGGATTGCGGGGTGGATGTGATTCTGGCCGGTCACGAACACCGTGCGTTTGCCGGCGCCGCGGAGAAGTTGCGGATCGGGAATCACGATGCGGTGGTGGTGCAGGCGGGGACCGCGATGTCCACGCGGCTGCGGGGAGAAGTGAATTCGTTCAACGTATTGCGGACGAGCGAGCGGGAGATTGGGGTGGTTCGGATGAGCTGGGACGCCGCGCGGGAGGCGTTTTTGGAAAGTCACACGGAAAGGTTTTTGCGGGAGGGATGAATTTTATTGGCGGAGTTGATTGACAGATGGGGTTGGGGAAGGCAAAATAGAAGTTTACCTCCCATCTTGCGGATGTGGCGGAATTGGCAGACGCGCTAGATTCAGGTTCTAGTTGGGGCAACTCAGTGGAGGTTCAAGTCCTCTCATCCGCACCATTAAAATCAATAAGTTAGCCGGATTCTTGTGGACCCTGTCTATCTAGCAGGACCTTATTTTGGACCTTATCGCAGTGCGGAAACGGCAGAAGCGCCAGACCGCTTCGCCGACGCCGAGAAAGAAAACAAACGAGTTCCCTACTCGACAGGCTCGATTTCTACGCCGTGGAGTCAATGCCACTAGCCCTGAATTCTAGTGCGCCTGCCAAATCAGGCCGACCAACTAAAAAAGGCTTTTCGGTACTCCGAATCCAATCGCGGAAGCACCGCCGACTCGTCAGGTGGTCGGTCTGAAAACTGTCGCAACCACGTTTGAACGAAGCCGCTTTGCGGCGGACGCTCGCTCGCGAGTTTCTGGCAGGGGTATTATTTGGCAGGGCAACTGCCGATGTCACCGACCATCAGCGTAGCGGGATGGATGACCTACATTCGCGTAGCACGGATTTCACCTTGCGTGGCACGATCCCGGTTGAATGCCCAATAAGCAAGTGCCCGCCAAATCCCGGGCGGGCGGCTCCCTTCAAGCGTCTCCATAAAAAGTAACCCGGCGGCTGATTTCGGTAGTCTGAAGGCGCCTGGTCGCCCTCAAGCCGACCCCCACAACCCTGAATCACAGCAGTTTCCGAGCCGCGTGTTAATCGTCCGGAGAAGAGGACCTTCGGTACCCGCGAGAATTCATTCGCACTATAGAGTTTCTGCCGCGTTCCGGGCAATGGTCCTGCCGACGGTTTGGCCCGGGGAAATGCGGTCCCCTTGAGACGGGGATGACAGTCGTTTCCGCTCGACCTGAAATGGAGAGATCAGGGCCTCACAAGAACGGTGAGCAGAGCCGGTTCCGATTCCACAGACCGGTTCAAAAGAATACGCTGGCCGTCCCGGCTAACCGCGTAAGTGTTTACCGGAAGACCCCGAAACATAACTGCCCGGAAGTTGATGCCGGTATCAAACAATGTATGCGGGGTCCCGGCAACGAACGACTTAGCATCGCTCCTTACATCGACCGACATCAGCAGCCCGTTCATTGCAACGTAAAGGAGTTCACGACCATCATGTCGCCAGTGCGGTGAGACCCCCCCGTCCGCCGAAACGATCCACCTGTGCAGGCCGAGTGGAAAATCCTTCACGTAGATCTCCTTCCGGCCCGTTTCGTTGGAACAATACGCGATCCATCTGGGCCCCTGGGGCGACGAAGCGGGGGAGAAAGTTGCCCCGAATTCATTCGCGTTGGCAGCCGGAAATGACCACGCGGACTCTTTTCGCGGTGACGACAAAGGCGCGACCCAGGTAGTCAGGTGTTTGAAATCCGGCCAGGAAGTGAAGTACGCGGCGAACCGGCCATCAGATGACCAGTCGGTGGGAACCTTGATTCCCGGCGAGTCGAGCACGGACACCGACTCAGTCTTGTCTGAACGCTGGCGAACCAGCGACATGGCAGAATGGGTCCCATCGCTGAAGAGAACTTCAGATCCATCCGGTGACCAGACCGGGGAGAACGCCTGGACGCCTTGCGTTGCAATCCTCGACAGAGACCCGCGCCTGATATCGAAGATCCATAGCGAAGGCCCGGATGCTCCCCCGGACGGCTCGTCCTCCATAGCAATGTGACTGTCATCCGGCGAGAGCGCCCATGTGAGATACCCGTTACGCGGACCTACGGTTTCGAGCCGTCTTCCGTTACGGTCAAACCATGTCAGCTGTCGGTTCTTTGATTTCACGGGTTCGAAAACGACTGTTCCACCTGCGGACGCGGAAACACCTGGTCTGTCCGATCCGATGCGAACGGAGGGCGCAATCACCGCTGAAGCGCCACGAAACTCCAGCGTGTCAGGGTCAACCGACTGGGCCACCAGTGCGCCCCTATACACGAAAATCAGTTTCGCGGACCCGTTCGGGTCTTTGCTGTATGCTGCGCCCAGCTCTCCATTCACAAGGAACCTGGTTTTAGGATGATCAAGCGAACCCAGACGGATGGACGGTTCGGTGTCCCGCTGAACCGACGAGTAGATAAACCTCTGGCCGTCCGGCAAAAACCACGGGAAAGCTTGTCCCGACTCGCCACGACTCGCGTCCAGCCGGGTAATGGGTTGAGATGGACCCCCCTGTGCACTGACGCGAAAAAGTTCCCCTCCAGGGCGAGGCGCAAAAACGATCACACCTCGGGCGCTCCAGCTGCCCCCGCGGCCCACGTCGACATCACAGATCTCGCGGGGAGGCCCGCCGGCCAATTCGATCCTCTTCAGTTTGCCGGGCGTAAAGAAAGCAATCGAGCGGCTGTCGGGTGACCAAAAAGGATTCGAGGCCCCGACAGTGCCCGGCAACTGACGGGCATCCTGTTGATCCAGCGGACGAATCCAAAGTCCGCCATCCATAGCTAAAGCAAGGTAGTGCCCGTCCGGGGAAATCGCGGAAGCTTGCACGGATTCTCCTCCTGGAGGCAGCAGAGAAAGACGGAGCGACTGCTCCGCCGGCTGAGCGAAATCCCGAAACAAATAGAGGCCCCAACCTGCGCTCAACCCGATGGCGAGAACGGCGCAAAACATCAGGACTCGCGTCCTCTTGCCGTCGTCGGCGGAATGGGCAGGTTGGCCAGGACGCTCTGGCTCGGAAAGCGATTCCGGTTGCCGTGCGGAGAAATCGGGCACATATCCGCCCTTAGGCACCGAAATTATGATGGGATCGTCTTTTCCCGTCGAATCGTAATACCTGGACAACCGTATCCGCAGCCGCCCCGCCTCGACACGAACAATGGGATCCGTGCGCGGGTCGAAAGAAGACGGCCTTCCCAATACCTCGACGGCAATCACGGATTCTTTCACAATCTGCGATTGACCTTCCAGCGTCCGTCCCACGATAAAACGAAGGAGGCGTTGGGCACGATCGGATTCGGCAAAAATCTGACTGGCCAGCAGCCGCTCTAACTGCTCGCGTATCTGGTCCGGAGGAAGCAAGGATTTATCATCCCACCACCGGCGCGCCTTCGTTTGCCCGACCTGTTGCCACGTGACGGCCGTTTATGTGGACGCGTCACAACTTACTGATTCTAAGACGTACGTACCTGTATAACACCCCGCCGTACTTCTGAGGAGCGCTGATTTGAGTCATGTTATGTCTGCGGGGCAATACTGCCTTGCGGAGGCTATTACATGAAACGTGTGATTTTAGTAACAAACCTGCTTGCGGGTTTTTGTTTCCTCAACTGTGTTTGTTCCCACAGGGCCCAGGCTCAGTTGTTAAGCCCGGCGACGGGCGGTCAAACTGTCCTGACATACGTGAACCGCCTCATCGTGAACCCGCCGGAAGTAGCGGCTTTCGGTTATTTCACTGGCGTGACCGGTCTGCCCGATCCATTGTTTGCTGGCGCGGCGGGAGAATCCACCGCCTACTTCACCTGGTATCTGAACGCACCGGAAGCCGTGCAGATTGCCAATGGGGACGCTGCGCTGCCCGGAAGCACTGGGGTCGCTGTGTTACCCGCAGGAGAGAGTTTTAGCGTATACTACAATGCGACGCCAAACCAAAGCTGGGCGAATCCCGGCAGCTTTTCAGCCGGTCAGCTGATCGCAACTTTTAAATCAACGCCAGGAACGCAGACTGGCTCGGGCCCTGTCGCGCTGGTAACGCAGTCTTATGTCCTGGTATCGAGCCGGCCGTTCGTGTTCAAAGGCGAGACTTATAATCTCGCGCGTCTTCTGCCGCACGGTTTTACGTTCTTTACACTTTCCAGCAATATTCCACTGGGCGGCTCTCCCGTGTTTCCCCTCGTCTTTACGGCTGCGGGATCGGGCGTCGCAATCGGGGGAGAACTGAGCGCCCTGCCGCGCTTGTTTTAATTCAACGACGGAACCAGGATAACCGGAGGACGGGGTGTCGAGCCGCATGATCGATCCACGACAGGTAAGAAGACAAGTCGAAAGAATCTGCGGCAGTCCGCAGTTTCGGGGCGCTGGCCGGCTCCGCGACTTCCTGGTTTTCATTGTCACCGAAACACTCATCGGCAACGGCCATCAGCTCAAAGAGTACTCGATCGCCACGAGCGTGTATGCACGGTCACCATCGTTTGATCCAAAAATCGATTCCATTGTCCGGGTGGAAGCAATCAAACTCAGGAACCGGCTAAGCGCTTACTACGCGAGGGATGGCCGTTTGGATGAGGTGGCAATCTGTGTTCCCAAGGGCGGTTACGTTCCGGAATTTCACAACTGTGGACGCGGAGTAAAAACCGGAGCGGCAGGCGAAAACCAGATTGCGGAACTGTGCGGCATCGCCTCCGCCGCGATGATGCGGAGTACGCCGGCATCGCTCGATGTAGCAGCCGCCTGCCTCGTCGAGGCGCGCAACCTGAATCCCTCCGACCCGAGACCGCATATCGGTCTGGCGAGTTGCCATGGCTTTGCACTCAGCAACGAGGCGAAGTCACCCCCCGAAGTGATGGGCAAATTACGCGTATCGGCATCGCGAGCCCTGGAACTGAATCAAACCAGCGGTGACGCTCACATCGCCGCGTCCATTTGTCATGCTTTCGTGGACGGCGCAGAGGAGCAAGCGGCGGAAGAAGCCCGGTGTGCCCTGCAGCTTGAGCCGCGGAATGCTCTTGCCCACTTTTGGGTGACTGCTCTCCTGTCCGCAGCCGGACAGCATGAAGCCAGCCTTGCGCATATGCAGGAGGCCATCCGATGCGCTCCGGATCGCACTCTGTTCCGCGCCTACCTTGGTCGCCTGTTTTACTACGCGGGCCGAAGTGCAGAGGCGATTCAGGTATTGAAGGACGTCGTTCGGGCGGAACCCGCCCTGGCAGTGGCCCATTCGTGGACATCCCTCGCGCATACGGAAATGGGGCAACACGACGAGGCAGTTGAAGCGGCTTCCCACGCCGTGCGCTTGTCTGAAACAAGTGCAACTCTGGGCGCTTTAGCTTACGTGTTGGCCGAGGGCGGGCGGCGTGACGAAGCGGAATGCATGTTCGACCGCCTGAGAGCCGATCCTCCTTATGGCTACGTATCTCCTGTTCACCTGGCCGCAATCGCCGGAGCGCTGAACAGGCGCCAGAGCGCGGCAAAGTACATGGCTAACGCAAGGCGGGAGCGCGCATGGGGGCTGCTGATGGGAAAGGTGGACGCCAGACTGCAGCGGATATTTGATTGAGGCACCGTCCGCCGCTAACCCCAATTAACTCCCGCAATTCAAACCTGCGGCCTAAAATCACGAAAGCCGAATCAAAAGGAACATGCCGATTCCATATTATTCGTTTGGCGCGCAGATCGCGAGTCGGGCACGGGTGCTGCATCTGAATGTGATCTGCCTGGTAGCGGTCTTTGCTCCAGTCACGTTAGCGGGAACCGCGGTCGAACCGGCGCGAATCCGCCCCGCAGTTGAGAAATCGATCGCATTGCTTCAGCTGTCAGGAAAAGTCTGGTTCGAGCAGAAGTCCTGTACATCCTGTCATCACTCCTCGCTGCCTACCCTGGCATTGACCACTGCCAGGCAGCACGGGGTAGCGATTGACGAAGCCGCGGCGCGGGATCATTTTCGACGGGCTTATGTCTATTTAACTGATCCGGACTACATTGCACAAGGCATTGACGCGACTAATTTCGTCGGAGACAGCTATGCGCTTTGGGCGGCACAACAGGCCGGACTCCCGCGAAACAACGCCTCCGGAGCCATGGTACAAATGCTCGCGTCGCAACAGCGAAATGACGGACACTGGCGAACGCTGGACGTTCGGCCTCCTCAATCCGGCAGCCTGTTCACCGCGACCGCTCTCAGCGTGCGGGCTCTAAATTCCTGGTCGCCCCCGAATTTCGACGCCGCAAAAAGGCGAGTTGCGCGAGCGCGACAATGGCTCGAAATGAGTAAGCCGGCCGTGGTGGAGGACGAGGCCTTTCGATTACTCGGCGCTAAGTGGAGCGGGACGCCCGTTTCACACCGCGAAGAATACGCGCGGGGGCTGATTGAGCAGCAGCGTCCCGATGGAGGTTGGTCACAAATCGCATCGCGAAAAAGCGATGCCTACGCGACTGGGCAAGTATTGTTCGCCCTGATTGAAGGCGGTGAGATTCCGGTAGAACACAAGGCGATACAGCGCGGTCTTACATTCCTGCTGAATACGCAAATGGCAGACGGGTCGTGGCTGGTCCCCTCTCGCATTCATGACAACGCACCGCTCAGCCCGCCCTATTTCGAAACCGGCTTCCCGCATGGGAAAGATCAGGTTGCGTCTTGTTCGGGCACCAGTTGGGCAGTGATGGCCCTCTCGCTCGCGCTTCCCTCGTCGGGTGCGCAGCCACCGGCTCTGACGGACTTCGTCCCACCGCAGGACAACTGGGTCGGGGCGGCCCTGTTCGGCTCGCCGTCAGAAATCGGGAAACTGGACCCGAACGCGCATACGAGGCTCGGCACGACGGCATTGATGTTAACCGCCTCCAATCCCGGCAAAGTCAAGGCACTGCTGGACCGGGGAGCAAACCCGAACGCACGAGCAAAGTCCGGCTATTCAGCGTTGATGATCGCCGCCTCTTTCGGAGACAACGCGAAAACAGTTCAGTTACTTCTGGATCGCGGCGCGGCGATTGAGCCACCTGCCGGAGTGAGAGTGCTTTTCGACAGGTCGCCGTTAATCCAGGCAATCATCTCGGGCGACCTGGCCACCGTCAAGTTGCTGGTAGAACGGCAGGCCGATGTCCGGCGGAAGAGTCAGGCATTCGGAGGTTTCGTGATTCAGCCTCTTATGCTGGCTGTCTATTACAATGACCTGCCGATGGTCCGATACCTGGCGCAAAGTGGCGCTTCGGTGGACGAAGCAGACAAGGGCGGAATCACGCCATTAGAACGAGCTGCCACGTTCGACTATTCGGCGATGGTCGAGTTACTTGCGCAGCTCGGTGGAGATCCGAATCACATCGATAACAAAGGGATGACTCCTTTAATCTGGGCTTCCACGATTGAGTTCGGCAACGCGGAAACGGTGAGAAAGCTTCTCGCAGCGGGCGCGCGGGTGGACATGCCCGGCAAAGGCGGAGTGACCCCGCGCACACAAGCAGAGAAGTATGGACTGAGGGACGTTTTAGCGGCTCTGCAACAGGCGCATCCGAAAGAGCCCCAATGAATTCCTCAGTGCAATGGCGAAGAAGCATTACGTGGCTGGTGAGTGCCTGCGCCGTGGTGGCGGCCCAGCCCGGTGTGCCATTTCACCCGGAAGTGCCCAGAGTCTGGCAGCAATCCGCCCTCGAGACTCTGGAAATCCCGGTGTCTCAGCCTGAGTACTCGCCCAAAGCAGTTTCGGAAGATTATTACTACAAAATCCCGATTGCTGCTATTTACAAGAGCTATCCCGTCTACGCCCCGGGCAGGGGCCCGGCGGGATATCTGGACAAACTCAAGCGCCTGTCGCCCGAAATTGCCTTCGATCCAGCCAGGCTGAAGAGCAGGGAAGATTGGACTCGGGCAGGCGAAATCGTCTTCGATGCCCCAACAGAATACGGAACCTCGGTCGCGCCTGAAGATGTGGTCAACCCGGATTGGTACAGGGCGACTGGCATTCCTTTAGCGAAGGACGGCTCCATTCCATGGATGCGGTACGTGATTCGCAGCGCCGGGCAGGTCGAACTCGGCGTCCTCTCCTGCGGCTTTTGTCACACGCGCGTAATGCCGGATGGATTGGTCGTGAAAGGCGCTCAGAGTAATTTTTCATTCGATAAGGCAATCGCATTCCGAACCCGCCGATCGAAAAAATCCAAAGCCGATCTCCTCAATGATGAACTTGGCCTGTTTGCGGTGCAGTGGGTGCCCGCGATGAAGGCCCGGCTTGAGGGTATTTCGATCGAGGACTTCAACGCCGCGCACGATGCTATCCCGCCGGGGGTGTTCGCCCGAAACCGTTCCAGCCCGTTCTACCCGCCCGCGGTTCCCGATCTGATTGGCGTTCGCGACCGCAAGTACCTCGACCGCGCGGGCGGCACCATCCATCGCGCTCCGGTTGACTTAATGCGCTACGCGTCCATGGCCCAGGGGATCGAGTTCCTTTCGAGCTTCGGAGGCTTCATCCCGTCGGGACTGGACCATTTCTCGAAATTGCCGCCGCCAGAGACGCAGGAGCGCTTCAGCGACGCCCAATTGTACGCGCTCGCTCTTTACCTTTACTCTCTGAAGCCGCCCCCGAATCCAAATCACTTCGATACAAGGGCCGAACAAGGCCGTGGGGTATTCGAGCGGGCAGGTTGCGCCGGATGTCATCCCGCACCGGTCTATACGAATAACAAGCTGCTGCCTGTTCGGGAGTTCCAGATCCCCCCCGGTCACCGGACAAAGTACGACATACTCGACATTCCCATCGGCACCGATCCAAGGCTCACGCTTCATACCAGGAGAGGCAGCGGTTATTACAAAGTGCCTTCGCTGCGCGGTCTCTGGTATCGCGGCCCCTTTGAACACAATGGCTCGGTAGGCACGCTGGAAGACTGGTTCGACGAGCGCAGGCTCCTCGATGACTATCAGCCGACCGGGTTCGCCGGTGTCGGCGTAACAACACGAGCCGTGCCAGGTCACGAATTTGGTTTGCGGCTCCCGCCCGGGGAAAAAGCGGCTCTAATCGCTTTTCTGAAAACCTTATGAGGAGAAGTATGCGTGTGATGAAGCTGTCTGCACTGGCGATCCTATCCGTCCTGCCGGGGGCGAGCGCGAACGTGGATTATATTCGTGAAATCCGTCCCGTTCTTGCGGCGAAATGTTTCGTCTGCCACGGAGCCGCACAGCAGCTTTCGGGCATTCGGCTGGATAAGAAGGAACAGCGGCAGTCAGCAATAGCGGGCGGGCAAAAAAGCGAGTTCGTTCGCCGCATCACAAGCACTGACCCATCGATTCGAATGCCACCCTGGCCAACTGCTTTGGGTCTTTCTCCGCGCGAGGCAGAGCTTCTGAAAACCTGGGCAACGGAAGCCATGGCCGGCGATGACCCACTTCCTCCGCCCGCCGCATCTCTGTTCTCAGCCATTGATCGGGACGACATGGCAGAGGTTCGGCGGATACTGCGCGACCGGCAGCTGATCAACGCGCGGGATGAGGATGGAGCAACGCCTCTGATGCACGCCGCGCTGAATGGCAGCCTGAAGCTGATGCAGCTTCTGCTCCGGCGCGGCGCAAATCCCAATCTTGCGAGCGATGAGGGCTCGACCGCGCTCCTCTGGGCCGTTGACGACCTGGCCAAACTGAAACTGTTGCTCGCCGGGGGCGCCGACGTAAATGCGAAGACAAAGTATGGCGCCACCGCTTTGCTTGCGGCATGTTTTCGCTTCGGATCCGGTCCGGTCACAGCCGAGTTGCTGAAGCAACACGCAGAGGTCAATATCAGCGACGAAGATGGCTTTACACCTCTGGTTCGTGCCGCTGCATCCGGAGATGCGCGCAATGTGACTCAGTTGCTTGCTCACGGCGCGGACCTCGGGCGACCCGCTTTGCTTACTCCGCTCACGGCCGCTGTCTGGTACGGCAATGCCGATGCTGTGAAGCTTCTGCTCCACAAGGGAGTTCCGGTGGACCAGAAGGATGGTTTCGGTTTTACGCCGCTGGCGCTCGCCGGGCTATGGGATCGAAAAGAGATCGCGGCAATGTTACTCGACAGCGGAGCCGCCGTGAATCTGCCGATCCCGGAGACTGTGTTCATGCGCAAAAGTCCCGGAACACCGCTCATGCTCGCCGCTTACGCGGAGGCGCAGGATGTCGATATGATTCGGCTCCTGCTGGGGCAACGTGCGGACGTTCATTTCGCCACGGAAGGCGGAGAGTCCGCGTTGAGCCGCGCCAGCGCGAAGGGCAATACGCCGGTGCTGAAGGCGCTGCTTGAGGCAGGCGCCGGGCAAGCTTCCGCGAGGGCAGCGGCGCCGCCGCAACACCGTACTGATCCCACGCCTGATATAAAAACCGCCGTCGAGCGCAGCCTGACGGTACTGCAACGCAGCGATTCGGGATTTTTTAACAGGACCGGATGCAAGTCCTGCCACAACCAGTCACTTCCCGCGATGGCACTGGGATTGGCTGAAGAGCGTGGATTCCGCTTCGATCGCGAAGAAGCGGTCCGGCGAACCGCGGTTGTCGTCGAGGCCATGAAATCTCAGCGCGAAAAGATGCTGCAGATGATGGACGACGAGGGGCCGCCGCTATCCGGCAGCTACGCTTTGGCAGGTCTGGCCGCGGCGGGTTATGCACCGGACAGCACCACGGCCGCTTTCGTCAGGAACATCGCGGCCCGTCAGCTTCCCTCCGGCAATTGGCATCCCTCCGGCGCACGTCCGCCCATCGAGTACAGTGACTTCTCCACAACGGCATTCGCGATTCACGCAATCCGGCTTTACGGCGCAGGGCCGCGCTCGCGCGGATATGAAACGGTCGTTCGGCAGGGCCGCGACTGGCTCCTGGCCAGCGTTCCACGCTACACCGACGAGCGCATATTCCAAATGCTGGGCCTTCACTGGTCCGGGATGAAATCGCCGGTCATGGGCGACCTTGCCGCGGCCCTGCTGAAAGAACAGCGCTCGGATGGCGGGTGGTCGCAACTATCCGGTTTGCCATGTGACGCCTACGCGACCGGGATGGCTCTCTTCGCGCTGAACCAGGCGGCCGGCATCTCCACAGAAGATGCCGCGTACCGGCGAGGCGTGCAATTCCTGCGCGAAACGCAAAGGCAGGATGGCTCATGGTTCGTTGCATCGCATGCCCTCGCGATCCAGCCTCCGCTCGATGCCGGCTTTCCGCATGGGCCTGACCAGTTCATTTCCGCCGCGGGCACGAGTTGGGCTGCCATGGCGCTCATGCTGACCGCACCTGCCGGGGTGCGATGATGCGTGGACCCTGCCGCAACCTTGTTCTGGCAGCCGGAGTTGCGCTTTCGGCGTACGAGATAAAAGCTCAACCCGCGGCTGTTCCAAAGGTATGGGATGAAACGGCTCTCTCCGGCTGGCATGTACCTCTCGCAGAGCCGGGCCATGATCCGGTACCGTTAACAGCCGATCAGTTTTACCGTCTTCCCGAGCTGAAGATCTACAAGAGCTACCTAGTTTACGCTCCCGGTCGCGAGCCCGCCGGATACAGTGAGAAGCTCAGGCGCGCTCAACCCGAACTCGTCTTCGACGCGTCGAAGCTACGAAGCGATGCCGATTGGATCCGCGCAGGCGAACTGGTGTTCGACGCGCCTGTCACCATCTCGTCGCTGGATGCCGCCGGATACATCAGCGACCCCGTATGGAATCGGGATCATCACGTCCCGGTGGCCAAAGACGGGACCGTACCCTTCTATCGCTTTCTCGTTCGTGAAAAGGGCAAGGTCGAACTTGGAACCCTTTCCTGCGGTAACTGCCACACCCGCGTGCTGCGCGACGGTTCAGTAGTTAAGGGAGCACAGGGCAATTTTCCGCGTGCTCAAAGTAATGCGTATCTGATGAGCAAGGCGCTGCCCGCGCTGGGCGAGACTGCGTTCCTGGCAGGTATGCGCGCGATTCTGACCCACGATTACAGCACGCCCTGGCTCAGGGACGATCTGAATAACCGGAGCAACGGCATGTCCGCCACGGACCTGATTGCGGCTTTCGAGGCGGAGCCTGCCGGATTGACGGCCTGTCACAACTCAAGCCTGTTCTCGCCGGTCCAGGTTCCGGACCTGATTGGAATCGGGAATCGCAAATACCTGGACCACACCGGTCATGCGCTGCACCGCGGTATCGGCGACCTGATGCGCTTCGCGGCCTTCATTCAGTCGAATACGCTGAGCGGTTTTGGCGATTATGCTTTGCCTCCGAGCGTGCCTGGATTCGTTCTCGAAGAGCGCATGAGCGACCCCCAACTGTATGCGCTGGCGCGTTATCTTTACTCGCTTCGGCCGCCGCCGAATCCAAACCATGCCACAGGGCTCACGGCGCGCGGCGCGGGCATCTTCAAACGGGAAGGTTGTGAGGGCTGCCACACTCCGCCTTTCTACACGAACAATACTCTGACGCCCGCGCAGGGCTTCATCCCCCCGGGGGAACATTTATCCCGGTACTCGATCACGAAAATCAGCGTCGGTACAGACCCCACACTTGCGTTGCAAACCCGCAAGGGCACCGGCTACTACAAGGTGCCCTCCCTCCGGGGAGTCTGGTATCGGGGGCCGTTCGAACACAATGGCTCTGTGGCCACGCTCGAAGACTGGTTCGACCCGGCGCGCCTTCGCGACGACTACATACCAACCGGCTTCAAAGGCGTGGGCGTGAAGACACGGGCCATCAAAGGGCATGAGTTCGGGTTGCGGCTCGAAGCCGGCGAAAAGACGGCGCTGATCGCATTCCTGAGGACACTCTGAGTGCACCCGAGAGGAACGGGAAAAAAGGAAACCAGGAGGACGAAATGACGAGACCGGAACTAGTCTTCGCAATCGGGATTGCATTTGCGACACACGGGAATTGCCAAATCACTGAGCGGGAACTCCGGCCCGCGGCTGCGAAATCGGTAAACCTGCTCCTCGAAGCTTCCGAAACGTGGTTCGGGAAGCAAACCTGTCCCTCCTGCCACCACCAGGACCTGCCAATGATGGTGTTCAACCTTGCCCGCCGCCGAGGGTTCCCTGTCGACCGGACCAAATTACAAAAGGTCGTCGTCCGGAGCCTCACCTCTTTTGGAGGTTTACAGGATTTTGACCGCAACCTGCAAGGCTCAGACTTCCTCAATCCGGTGAATGGTGTGGGTCAGCGGATCGTGACAGCCGCGTCGTTGGGTTTGGGACAGAGCGTGTCCACCGGAGTCATCGCCCGTCTTATCGCGCGCCGTCAGAGACCCGATGGTCACTGGACTCCCGGCGATGACATTCGTCCACCGCAATCTTTCAGCCCGTTCACGACAACGGCAAACGCGTTGCGTGTTCTCCAGCTCTTTCTTCCCGAAACCATGGCGGAAGAGCGTAACAGGCGTGTCCGCGACGCGCGGGCATGGCTGGAACGAACTCTCCCGCTTGATAACGAGGACCGGGTCTATCAGTTGTTCGGCCTTCACTGGGCAGGCAGCGATCCCCGCTTGATCCGGAACCTTTGCGATCAGTTGCTTGCTGAACAACGGCCCGATGGAGGGTGGGGCCAGATTTCCAGCCGGGCGAGCGATGCCTACGCGACAGGTGAGGCGCTCGCGGCGTTGCTGCAGGCAGGCCACACACACGCATCTGATCCCGCGTATCAAAGAGGCCTGCGCTATCTTCTGAGCACTCAAAAACTCGACGGTACCTGGTTCGTCGCCAGCCGCCTGCATCCGCCGGGGACCTGGAGTCCACCCTACTTTGAGACAGGCTTGCCATACGGCCACGATCAGTCCGTCTCCGCGATGGGAACAAGCTGGGCGGCAGCGGCCCTGCTGCTGGCCATACCGGAATCATCGACACCTCCGGATGCTCTCGACCTTTCCGCCGCGAAACCCGGCAACGTTCCCGCCTGGGCGGAGACGTTGTTGTTCGGCAGCATTGCCCGGACGCGACAATTGGTCGACACGGGGTGGAACGTCAACAGCGCAACAGCTTCAGGCACTACTGCCCTCATGATGGCCGCCGCGGATTTCGACAAAACTTCGCTCCTGATCGAACGTGGAGCCAACGTACAGGCCCGGTCGAAAACGCGCTATACAGCCGTAATGATTGCCGCCAGCCATCATGCCACTGATTCGGTGCGTCTCTTACTTGATCACAAAGCCGAAGCGGTTCCGCCTAAGGCCCAGCCCGCCCAGTTCGGCTCGAATCCGCTCATTCTGTCCGTCTACAGTGGGGACCTTGAAGCCATGAAAGTCCTGCAAAGCGGCGGTGCACCCGTCCGGAGCACGATGCTGGCCGGCGGCCTTTTTCCCGTGACGCCTCTCAACGTGGCAGTGATGCAGGGCGATCTGGCCATGGTGGAAGCTTTGCTTCGCGGAGGTACGCCGCTTGAAGAGGTCGTGGATCCCGACGATGGAGTTACCTCGCTGGGCGTCTCAGTGGTCAAAAACGACACGAAGATGGCCTCATTGCTCCTGACGAAGGGAGCCGACGTGAACCACGTCGACAAACTGGGCTACACTCCCCTGCTTTGGGCTGCGGCCAGCGATTTTGGCGACAGCGCGATGCTGCAATTGCTGCTGGGGGCTGGCGCGAATCGAAATTCGAAGAACCCGGAAGGGCTGACCGCGCTGGAACTGGCCACCAAGTACAAATACGAACGCCATCGGGCAATTCTGGCCCAGGCGGGGACTGAGCGTGCTGCTGCGCATTAGGCAATCGATGCACCCGGGTCTGATCGCAATGCTCTGGGGAATCCCGCTTCTCGCGCAACAGGCGCCGCGCACGTGGGACGCTCAGGAACTCGCGCAATGGGCGACACCGCTCGCATCGGCCCACATCAGTCCGGGGCATTTCTCGCAGGAAGAATACTATCGCGCGCCGGTAGATAATTACAGGACTTATCCCGTGTACCATCCCGATTGTGAGCCTGCGGGATATTGGGCCAAACTCAAGGTTCAGAAGCCCGAGCCCCTGATCGACGCTGCAAAAGTCGGTCCGGCGTTCGATTGGGTCGCTGCGGGCAAACGCGTATGGGACGAGGCGGATGTGCCGTTCTTCCGTCTTTTCGACCAGCAGTCGATTTCCCTCGCAAGATCGGCCGATTACGTTCGAAAGAATGAGAATCGCCTGGTGATTCGGCCCGATGGCACACTCGCCCACTATCGCTGGGTAGTGACACCGCGCGGTATCGGGCTCAGCATCACTGCATGTTCGTCGTGCCACACCCGGTTTTTGGATGACGGAACAGCCGTAGCCGGCGCCGGTTTTGTGGGTCACAGAATCTCAGACTCGCTGCTGGACCGCATGGGCGACGAGTTATTACGTATATCGTATGCGGGCGACACCCTCGCAATGTCGCTATACCGGCAGTTCGGGGCGCCCTGGATCCAGGGCGACATTCACGCAGGGCTGAAAAACATGCCGGAGCAACAAATCGCAGCGCTTTTCGACGCCGAGATCGCAGGCGTGACCGACCGCCCAAACGGCAGTATCTATTACGTTACGAAGGTTCCCGACCTGATTGGTTTTCGCGATCGGAAATTCATCGATCATACGGCGACACACCGGCACCGGAGTGTCGGAGATCTGATGCGTTACGCGGCGCTCGTCGAGTACAGCGACTCGATGGACTTTGGCCACTATCGAATGCTTAGTGACGCGCAGCGAAAAGTAAGGGTTCGGTGGCCGGATGAGCTCCTGTTTGCGCTCGCGCAATACATTTACTCGTTAGAGCCGCCGCCGAATCCCAATCACTCCGGCGAGCTATCGGAGCGGGGCAGGGCCGTTTTTGCCGGAGCCGGATGCGGGGGGTGCCATACTCCGCCGCTTTATACGAACAATCAGCTGACGCTCGCCGCAGGGTATAGTCCACCGGCCGAACATCCCCTTCACGCGGACATCATGCCGCTGTCCGTCGGAACCGATCCGTCGCTCGCTTTAAAGACTCGGAAAGGAACAGGGTTGTATAAAGTGCCGGCCCTGAAAGGCGTTTGGTATCGGGGACTCTATGGGCACGACGGCGCCGTGGCAAGTCTGGAAGAGTGGCTTAGCGCCGCACGTCTTCGCGACGACTATGTACCAACGGGATTCAAAGGTGCCGGAGTGAAATCCCGCGCGATCAAAGGACATGAGTTCGGCCTCGCGCTCCCTGCCGGGGAAAAAGCGGCGCTGATCGCGTTCCTCAGGACGATTTGACCTTTGATGATCTTACGGTTGACCCCTTGAGCTACCGTGTGCTTTCGGTGAGGGTGCGTAAGCGTTTTGGGCGGGGCCTATTTCTCCGGGAAATAGGTCTTAAGAATACGGCGCACGGAAGTACGGCCGATCCCGAGGCGGCGGGCGATCTCCGCTTTGCTG
>Ga0118677_10003554_pt1 | contig 29295 bp, 26 predicted proteins | sample AliMusrvi5mmetaG_FD_86154 | JGI IMG/M metagenome (GOLD analysis project Ga0118677, IMG submission 86154) | reverse complement strand
ATTTAAATTGATATTATCTTAAATAGTTCTGAAAAAACATTGGTTTAAACGAAAAAAGAGGAAAATTTGATTGGTTTTTCAACCAATCAACCAAGGAAGTAGAATCTTTGGCAGAAAGCCATTACTTTTGAAACAGCAGGTTATTCTGAAGCGGGATTTTCCAAGATCTTATCAGGTGCATACCTGATTAAATTCAATAGAGTCAAAAACAGAAACATGGAAAAAATTAAAATAGAAGGAATTGACTCGGTTTACACCTTATCCACTGCTTCTGCACTTTCAGGAATTCCAGGTCATTCCATACGGCAATACATCGATAGGGGATTGATCATACCCTTCAGGAAAGAATCCAACCGGCATTTATTTTCACAGGTAGATATTCTTCGGCTAAAATACATTCATAAATTGCTCACGCGGGATGGATTAAACATTGCCGGGATCAGATCTGTCCTGGCCCTGATCCCATGTTGGGCCATCCGTAAATGCTCAGATTCGGAGCGAACCGGATGCGTGGCTTTTCAAAGTGATACATATCCCTGCTGGGAAGCCTCAGAAAAAGGGGAGCTCTGTAAAAATACCGATTGCAGGACATGTGATGTATACAGGATCGTAGAAAACTACCCGGACGTCAAATCCTATCTGAAGACGCTAGTACCTTGATGTCTTTTACCTCAAGTACACTCTTCGAATACCCGGTAAGAGAAGCATTAATCATCGCAGCAGCCAGATCCTTCAGGTCAACGACATAATTGGGAGCTATGACTTTCATCACCGGAAATAGCCACCAAACAAATTTATAGGCTTTGTAGAAAGTCTGGCTGGGTTTCAGTTTCAAGAATGGGACTATCCCGGCAGGCCGGAAATTGTAAACCTGGCTGAATGGTAGTTTCATCAGATCGTTTTCGGTTTTGCCTTTCACCCGCGCCCACATGGATCGTCCCTTTTCACTGCCGTCGGTGCCGGCTCCTGAAATATAACAGAAGGTCATTTCTGGATTCAGTGATACCAGGGTAGTGGCAAAGTTTATCGTCAGGTCGTAGGTCAGCTTTTTATATTCCTCTTCATTTTTCCCGAGAGAGGTAACTCCCAAACAGAAATAGCAGGCGTTGTAGCCTTTGAGACTGTTTCTGATTGAAGAAAGGTCGAAGAAATCTTTTATGACTATCTCAGTCAATTTTGGGTCGGAATATCCAGTCGGATTGCGGGTTATCACCAGGACCTTTTCAACATTTGCATGATGCAGGCATTCATAAAGAACACCTTCACCTACCATTCCGGTAGCTCCTGTGATGATGACGCTTAATTTTTTCATGGTTAACCCTTTGGATTTGGTTTATACGGCAATTTAGCCATTTTTTCCACTTCAACGGAGGGGAATCCGAACTCTTCCACCACCTTCCCCAGGATCAGGTAGATTCCCGGCCCCTTGAAAGGATAATTCCTCAGTGAATCGGGGAAATGAACCGTATCGAAAAAATTACCCGTGGAATCAATGAAGGTGCCAAAATGCATGATCTCCTTTTTGGTTGTTCTCACGTACTTGATGGTGACCATTCTGCCTACCATCCTGACCTTCCTGCCAAGGAAACGGATCAGGTCCCTGGCCTGGATTTCTCCCCTGAAACCCGTCTGGAGCATCTCGAACAGATTGATGCTGACGGGAAATCCAAGCAACTCAATTTCATCGTAGGCATCTTCGACAGGTGAATATTCCAGTACCGGCATCTCAAAGGATTTGTGCTGCACGGCAAACATGCTCTCCGACTTAACCTGTACGGGCACTTTCTTCAAATACAACTGCGACTCCCACAACAGGGAACACTTATTCTCCTCGATGGTGCGGAATGCCCCGAGACGGATCAGAATGACAAGTTGTTCTTTCCCTACTGGAACACGATCAATGAACTCCTGAATGGATTTGTAAGGCCCTTTGCATTTGCGTTCGCTGATGATCAGATCAATGGTAAGCGTCTCGAGGTTCTGCACATGGACAAATCCCATGAAAATCGTTTCCCCGATGATCCGGGTATAGTTCAGGCTCCTGTTGATGCAGGGCAATTCGATCGTGGCCCCCTGCCTTTGCGCTTCGTTGAAGTAAACCCAGGTATGGTAGAATCCACCAAAATTATTGATGACCGCCACCATGAATTCAAGAGGGTAATGGGCCTTCAGGTAGAGGCTCTGAAAGCTTTCGACCGCATAGGAGGCGGAATGGGCTTTCGAAAAGGAGTATCCGGCAAATGATTCGATCTGCCGCCACACCTCCTCCGCGATTTCTACCGGATGACCCATTTTGCTGCAATTGAAGAAATACTTTTCCCTGATCTGCTGGAATTCCTTGTACGAACGGTACTTTCCCGACATGGCACGCCTGAGCACATCCGCCTCTGCCAAATCAAGGCCAGCAAAGTGATGCGCGACCTTGATTACATCCTCCTGATAGACCATCACCCCATAGGTCTCGCTCAGCTGCTCCTTCATCACGGGATGGAGATAATCGAAATCATCTGGATGGTGGAACCTTCGGATGTATTCCCGCATCATCCCCGATTTGGCCACACCGGGTCGGATGATCGAACTTGCTGCCACCAGGCTGATGTAGTTGTCGCATCTCAGTTTCTTCAGCAATCCCCGCATGGCCGGACTTTCAATGTAGAAACATCCGATGGTTTCGCCATCTTTCAGTTGCTGCCTGACCTTTTCGTTTACGAAGAACTGATCGACCTGGTGGATGTCGATTTTTCTCCCGCCATTTTCCGAAATGATTTCGACTGCTTCCTTGATATGGCCTATCCCGCGCTGACTGAGGATATCCAGTTTTTCGAAACCCATTTCCTCGGCGATGTACATGTCCCATTGCGTCGTCATGAAGCCTTTCGGGGGTAAATCGAGCGCCGCGTAATAGGTGATGGGTTCTTCCGTGACCAGCATTCCGCCTGCATGGATCGTTCTCATATTGGGGAAATCCGTGATTTCACTTCCCAGCGCCTTGATCAGTTTGGCCAGGTCGTAGTTGTTGTAGCTGTTCCCAGGGTCATTCACAAGCAGGTCTATCTCTTCCTTGGGCAAACCAAAGACTTTCCCGAGTTCCCTGTACACGGACTTGTCCTTGAAGGTGGAAGTCGCGCCGAGCAGGGCGACATGATTTTTCCCGTATCTTTTGAAGAGGTAGTCCTGAACCTGGTCGCGGTCTTTCCAGGAGAAGTCGATGTCAAAATCAGGCGGACTCGTCCGTTTGGGATTCAGGAAACGCTCAAAATAGAGATCCAGCTTGATGGGGTCTACATCCGTGATCCTTAGGCAATAGGCAACGATGCTGTTGGCTCCGCTACCGCGACCGACGTGGTAAAATCCCCGTGACATGCTGTAATGGATGACATCCCAGGCTATCAGGAAATAGGATGAAAATCCGAGATTGTCAATGATTTCGAGCTCATGCCTGATCCTTTGCTTAGCGACCTGATTGTTCTTACCATAACGATAAAGCATTCCATCGTTTGCCAATTTCTCCAGCAGAAGCCTGTCATCCTCCTTGGTTTTGCTGTAGGTCCGCTTGTTCTTGCTTTTCTTGAATTCGATGTCGATAGAACACTGATCCGTTAGCCATTCAGTGTTTTCAATGATCTCGGGATAGTGCTGAAAACACTCAATCAACTTCCAGGGTGGAACCATCACCTGATCCGGATCGGCGAACTGGTGAGGCAGCAATTTGCTGAGCAGCGTGTTGTGATCGATGGCCCTCAGACATTTGTGAATCAGCAACGACTTCTCATCCAGAAAAGTAACGGGTTGCCAGGCTACCAACCTATCGGGATAGCTAAGGTATTCGGAAGTAACCAGTTTGTTGATCTGCTGGGGTCTGATTCCCGTAAATTCAAATTCCCTTAATTCGGAAGCCTCTTTTTTGCCGAAAGGATAAATCACAAAAACATTTTTGAAACTCAATACATCTGAATCAAAATCTCTCCCGCTGATGTTGTGAAGCGTCAGGTATTCATTCAGTTCCCTTAATCCTTCGCGATTCCTGGCGATGCCGATGAAGACGAGTTCATCCTCATTTCGGAATTCTATTCCCGCGATGGGCTTGATGTTCCGCTCCCCGGCCTTCCGGATAAATTCAGGAATGCCCATGGAGGTGTTGATATCCGTCAGTACCATGGTCGGGATGCCCTGTACGACGGCCTGGTCCAGAAGCTGGTCGATGTCCATGGTGCCGTAGCGGAGGCTGAAATAGGAGTGGGTATTGATATACATTTTGGATAAAGAAAATTTCTGTTGTAAAAAAGAGGAGTGCAAAAACCCAATTTAACCACAAAGGACACCAAGGATGCGCAAGGGCACAAAGGGTATGTAGATGATATTTAATACTTTGTGACCTTTGTGTTTTGCCTTTGTGACCTTCGTGGTTAAATATTTTCAAAAAACTAAGTCTTTATTGCCGGCATTCCCGAAGCACGCCTGATTGCTCCCGGACCGTAATGCAACCGGATTTTGTCCATGGAGAGATATAGTTTTATCTGTTTTTCATTGTTGTCGAATAGGTTCAACTGCTGCACCCCGTGAATCAGTCCGCCCAATTTGACGCCGATCAGCCGAATCATCATCCTTCGTTCGTAGAGTCGCTTGAACAGTTCCCTCACGGTTCCGATCAGGACATGGTCGAACGAGGTGTATTCAATCTTCTTCTGGAGGGTATGCGTGTCATAATTGGCATACCTGATTTTAACCGTTACTACGGAAGTCAGTTTCTCACTTTTCCGGAGTTTGAAGCAAAGTTTTTCGGTCATCGAAATCATCAACTTGTCGAGCATTTCCACATCAATAGTATCCGTTTCGAAAGTCCGTTCCTTGCTGATGGATTTTTCCTCGCTGTAGGGTACTACCGGCGTGAAATCTATTCCGTGGGCACGTCTCCACAGCTCGGTTCCGTTCTTTCCCAGGACACTCTGGACCATTTCAACGGGGATGGCGCTCAAGGTCCGGATATCGGAAACGCCCATCGACCGGAGCAGTTGGTAGGTCTTTGAACCGACCCCGGGAATTTTTCTGATCGACAGCGGATTCAGAAACGGCTGGACATGCTCCTTGTCGACATGCCTTTCTCCGTTGGGCTTTGCTTCACCTGTTGCAATCTTGCTGACGGTTTTGTTGACAGACAATCCGAAAGATATTGGCAGTCCGGTTTCATCTATAATGGTCTGACGCAGTTCGTGCGACCATTTGAGCGAACCAAAATATCTGTCCATACCTGTAATGTCGATGTAGTGTTCATCGATCGAAGCCTTTTCATATACGGGTGCCTTGTCTGCAATGACATCCGTGACCAGCCTGGAATATTTGCTGTACGAATCCATGTCGCCGCGGATGATGATGGCTTCCCGGCAGAGGTTACGCGCCATTTTCATCGGCATGGCCGAATGGACCCCGAACATTCGCGCTTCGTAACTGCATCCGGCAACCACGCCACGGTCTGACAATCCGCCTATAATGACCGGCTTACCGTTCAAATTCGAATCCAGCAATCTTTCGACGGAAACAAAAAATGTATCCAGATCCATGTGCAATATTGTCCTGTCCTGAATCAGCATCTCACTCGCATTGCTCGTTTTAAAAACTTACACAGAGTTGCACAGAGGAAGCACAGAGTTACACGGAGAAGAAAATCGCTTGCGATTTTCAATCTCTCCCGAAGTATCGGGACAAGTTGTGGTACTCTTTTTTCCCTCCATAGAATATCCATACGGGCACTTATTTCAATGCAATCTGAAATCTCATTCATGGAGAACTTTATTCTCTGTGTAAAAAAAATTATCGATCGTATTTCCCAATTAAAAAGAAATACTTATATTTGACTAAAATAAAGTCAAAATAATGACTACAATATAACCCATTTTTGAAATAATTGTCATGTTTCTTTCCGCAAACATTAAATTTTTAAGAAAAAGAAGGAGGCTTACCCAGAATGATCTGGCGGAGACGCTTGGAACAAAAAGGTCGAGCATCAACAATTACGAGAATGGGACAGCGGTTCCTCCCGTCAATGTTCTGGTCAGCCTGTCCGACCTTTTTCACCTCTCAATAGATACGATGGTCAGGATCAACCTGGAATCCCTGCGTGAGAGCCAGATGTACATCATCGAGCATGGATCGGATGTCTTTGTGAAGGGGAATGAGGTGAGGGTGCTTGCAACAACCGTGGATTCGGGGAATAAGGACAACATCGAAATCGTTTCGATCAAGGCCAAGGCAGGATATACTACCGGATACTTCGACCCTGAATACATTTCGGGTCTGCCTAATTTTCAGTTGCCGATACTGACCAGGGATAAAAAATACCGTGCCTTTCAGATTTCGGGTGATTCGATGCTTCCGGTACAGGATAAAAGCTGGGTGATCGGTGAATATGTGCAAGACCTGAACTCTATCAGGGATGATCAATTGTACATTGTTCTGACATTGAATGAAGGAGTCGTTTTCAAGAAGGTGAAAAATGAGTTGAAGGAGAAGGGAAGCTTGAATATGACATCCACCAATCCCGAATATCATCCCTATGATTTATCCGTCAATGAGATCCGGGAAGTTTGGAAATTTGTACTCTACATGACGGGCGATATTCCTGAGCCATTGGACAATCAGCAGATCATGAACAACCTTGAGATCATCAGAAAGGAGATGACGGAAATCAAACAGCAGTTAAATTATCTCTGAATTCCACAATGCTTTCAGAAACTGCTCTGCCGGAATAATTTCCACCCCATTCATCATTCTTGCATATTTATCCAGTGAAACTATAATGGCCCTGGCTTGTGGAAAATCTTCCGTAAATGCTTTTAATCCCTTTAGATGGCGTGATTTCACTTCGTCTGTTGATTTTATTTCAATGGCAATACGTCCATTCCCAATAATCGCATCCACCTCGTATCCTGAACTTGTTCTCCAATAGTTGATATTTTCGCTTGACTGCGTGTAACCTAAATAGGCAATCAATTCCTGAACAATTAAATGCTCGAATGAATGACCAAAAATTTCTGTCCCCGGTAGAATGTTTTTATGATTCAATAAATAATTGGCAATACCTACATCAAAAAAATAAAATTTGGGAGCCAAAATTGCCCTGCGCTTTAGTGTAGCAGTAAAGCCGGGGATCAGATAACCGATCAAAGTATCTTTCAAAATTTCAAAATAATCTTTTACTGTTCGGTGATCGATGCCGCAATCTTGTGCAATGTTTTTATAAACAATCATTTCACCATTACTCATTGCAGCAACCTCCAAAAAGCGTGAAAAAGATTTCAAATTTCTGGACAAAGCTTCTTCCCTTATTTCCTCATTCAGATACATTCCAATATAGGCACGAAATCGTTCCCATGGATTACCAATCATATAGTGTCTGGGTATCATTCCATTATTTACTGCTTTAACCAAATCAAAATCCGGAATTTCAGAGCTGACTAAAGGATATAATATTTTTTTCAACGCCCTGCCGCCTAATAAATTAGTTCCACTTCTGATTAATTTTCGGGGGCTCGACCCGCTCAATATAAAGCGGATCCTTTTTTGATGGATCAAAGCATGTATCTCATCCAAAAGTTGCGGCACTTTCTGTATCTCATCAATAATCACCAAATCACCTTCTTTCATCAGTTCCAATTCCTCGCTCAGCAAGGCAGGCTTGCGCAGGAACCGCTCAAATTCTTTTGCCTGCAACAAATCATAATATCTCGCTTGGGGATAGGTTTGTTCCAATAAAGTTGTTTTACCTACTTGGCGTGCTCCCCACAAAAACACACTGTCATTATTCTCATCTTCCAAAGATAATTTGCGGATATACATATCAAAAATTGCTATTTTATCATGATAAAATTACATTTAGTGATTCAAATATAGAAAATAAATTAGAATTTCACAACCTGGACAATCAGCAGATCATGAACAACCTTGAAATGATCAGGAAGGAGATGACGGAAATCAGACAACAGCTAAAAAGTTGATAGTTCGTTTCTGACTGTTCTACGAACGATTGACGAAGCTCATACATATCAAATCCAAATCTGTGGTTGCAAAACATGTCAAACTGATTCAGTCAATGCGTTAATTGCATATAGCGGCAGATTAGTCAGCCAATCTTCTTTTCTATATTCTGACATGGAGGTTCTAATTGCCGTTTTGGGGGAATATTTCTGACAAAATGTTTTCAGACTTTTTGCCTGTAGATTCTCCGCTGCTTTGACTTCGATGGGAATTGCCTCTCCTTTGTACTGCACCAAAAAATCAATTTCGGCTGTCGACCTTTCAGCAGACCAATAGTAAATTGCTAAATCCGGGATTGTGAATAATTGTTGTATGACATACTGTTCCGTCAGTGCACCCTTGAACTCCTCAAATATAATATTGCCTTCTAATAAAGTTCGGACATCGATATCCCCCATGGCCCCCAACAGGCCGACATCCACAACAAATAACTTAAATGCAGTAATGTCTTCATACGCCTTCAACGGAATACCAGGTTTTGAAACCCTGCAAACCTTATGCACCAATCCGCAATCAATCAACCATGATAAGGCCAATTCATAATCCTTGGCTCTCGAACCCTGTTTTACTGCTCCATAAATGAATTTTCGATTCTCCTTTGCCAGCTGTGAAGGTATTGAATTCCAAAGCATCCTGATTCGTGGTACTATTTCGCTGGGTGCATGTTTTGAAAAATCATGCTCATAAGCAAATAGTATTCTTTTCTGAATGGCCCTGACTTCATTAAAATCGTTTTGCAAACTATAAGATAGTACTGATTCGGGCATACCGCCAATGTAATAATATAGTCGGAGTAACTGAATGAATTTTTCTTTGAATGTTTTTATAAGGATCCAATCCCTGCTTTTTAACAGGTTTAGCAGTGCTTGTTGGTTCAGTGCCTGCAAAAATTCATTGAAATTGAGAGGATTGAGTTCCAAAAATTCAACTTTTCCTACAGGGAATGAAGTGTGATTATGAAGCGCCACGCCAAGCAGTGAACCTGCTGCAATGATCTGGTACTGTGGGGCATTTTCGTAAAAGTATTTTAGCGAGGTGATCGCCCCTTCCGCTTCCTGTATTTCATCAAAAATAATCAGCGTATTATCAGGATGAATCTGAAGGCCTGATTCAATCTGTAAGGCTGTAATGATTCGGGCAATGTCGTAATTGTCAACAAACAATGTCTTGAGGAGTTTTGAACTCTCGAAATTCACATAAACAGTCTGGGTATATTCATTCTTCCCAAACTCTTTCATCAGCCACGTTTTGCCAACCTGACGTGCTCCACGAATAATCAGAGGTTTCCGCCCGGATCTGTTTTTCCAGGATATTAGTTCTTGCATTGCAGTTCTTTCCATTGCATAGTTGTTTTAGTCACACATATTCAACCGTCTATATGTGCAAATATACAATTATTCAACCGTCTTTGTGTACAAAATTGCAATAATTCAAATGTCTTTACAAAAATACTTCAATAAATCAGAAAAGGGATGCCTAAATCAACAAGAAGGACATCATCGTTCTGCTGATAGCCAAGCTCAAAGAACTGATTGAAAAGATTGGTAATATGTCGAGTTAGAGCCATTAATTACTCCATCACCGTTTTCCTGTTTTTGACATTTACTCCATCACCCTTGCCATTGATGACGTGGAGCATCTTGCTCTCCTTGTTCCCATTGAGCCAGAAAATGATTTTGTGGTGAATATCCTTTTCCAGTTTTTTGGGCGTTTCGATGGTGTTGTTAACGATCACGGGAGCTTGGTAGAAAACGCAATAGATCCCCAAACCAATTGCCTCATGGCTTTTAACTTTGTCGGAGACCTTGTAGGAGGCATAACCGCCGGTTCCGCTGTGTTTCCATGAATCGACGGTGGGTGGGTCATAGGGCAGTTCACTCTGGTAAAAATAGAGCCTGCCCTTGTTGCCGTTCCAAAGGGTCTGGTATTCCTGGAAATGCTCGTTGAAAAGGCCATAAATGGTAACATGATCCCCGTTGACAATCAATCCGTTTGCACCCTTGTTCTTCTCCCATCCGACGCCGTTTCCATGATCCGCCCGCCAGATCCAGGTATGGTCAACGCGAACATGGTTGCTGTTGATGATGAAGCAACTGGTAGCCGAACCTTCCGCCGGACCGCCAACCCTGAAGAACAGATCATACAGGTAAGTCGGTTGTTTTCCATGATTCTTATGGGAATTTGGTTCACCCACTTGCAACAACTTATCCGCATTCAATTTGCCGGCATCGAACAGGAGTCCGCACATCGTTACATGATCCACATCCGAAATTTCGATGATGGAATTCCCGTTTGCAGAGACCAGCGTTGCCAAACCCAAGCCCATCACAACTGTCCCGGGCTTGTCAATTTTCAGGCTTTCATCAATGGGATAGATTCCCGGGGTAAAAAGCAGATTCTTGCCAGCTTTCAGGGCTGCATTGATTGAAATGGAATTATCGGTGGATGTAACCACGTAAAAACTGCTCAATTTCAAAATCTCCACATCTTCGGGTTGGTTCATCCAGGTTACTCCGCTGCTGTTTTTAGTCAGTTTGGGTACGGCGACACAGAAATCTTCCTTATCAAAAGCCAGATAAGGTTTTTCCCGGATTTCAGGCGTTTCATTGATAACGGTATATGGATTGGCAGGCCACTTGTCGGCCGGGGCGCCATGAACCCCCACAAACATCATGTTCCAGCTGCCTCCTTTCCAGGCTCCCATTTCATCGTTCCGCGAAAACCATTGTTGTTGCGGACCGGAATAGACAGTTCCATCTATTTTCGAATCAGCCAGAAAACCTCCGCTGGCCCAGCCGTGGTCGTGGAGTTGGATGTTTCCTTTGACATGTACCCTGCGCATGGGAGCCGCCTGCGAGACACCCCAGATCATAGTGGAATCCCCGGTAGGTACCATGGTCAGATTTTCGACGGAACGCCAGAAATTGCAGGTCACATTGCCATTGTTGAACAATCCCTTTGAGATCAAATTCCCGTTAATTACAACATCCTCGGGCGATTTGCCAAGTCCAATTACCTGCATGTAATATCCCATCGTGAGATTCAGGCTGTAGGTTCCGGGTTTGAACAAAAAGGCGTAGCGCTTCGTGCTGAATTCGCTCTTCCTGTCGTGCTGGACATTGCCGATCGAGTCTATCAAAGACTGAACCACCTTCATATCCATTGCCGGATCAAACACAAAAACATTTTTTCCCAGGAGAGATGAATTGTATTTGCCTGAGACTTGCGATATGCCGGATTGAACGATCAGGAGAAAAAATGATAATGTGACAATGAGTCTGTAAACGTGTTTTTTCATAAAATAGTATGTTCTAAGAAATGGGAAAAAATTGGTGCCTCATGTTTCAAAATTTGACCCCTCTTCCCGAAGTCTTTCGGGACCCCGAGGGGGAGACTTTAGATTTGCATTCATATCACCATCCGTGCATTACTCCCCTCCTTCGGAGAGCCTGTCCTGATTCATCGGGAGGTTGGGGGAGGTCAAATAATGAGGAAATTGAGTATATCATTATTTCATTCTGATTACTATTTTGAGGTTGGGTCTGTTTTTTCTACAGCCTTTATAACGATTTCCAGATCAGTGGTTCCCCTGAATCCGCTAAATCCAACGGATAGTTTAGTCCCATCGCTGAAGGTGACAGGCTGCCCGCCCTTGTACCCGATAAAATCAGGCATCCTGATGCCAAACTGCCGAAAGTCGATTTGTTCGTTGAATACCAATTTTTCATATTCGTTGGTTTCGATGCCGGTAATCCACACCTGGCTTGCTTTGGTCCAGGCAATTTTAAAGGTTTCCCTGCATCTGAGTTTGTCGGTGCCATACAACTTCCCGAAAATCCTGCCCTCTTCGTCGATGATGCAAACGGCCGCTCCGCCATTTGAAATGGCCTTGTCTTCGGGGATTTCCATAAAAACCGGTAAAAGTTCCTCCAGGTTGGCCAGTAATTTTTCAACGAGGGATAATTCTTGTGAATCTTTCATATTTGTTGATATTTTTATTGAATTGGGGTTTGATACACTTTTTAAAAACAAGATGAAGTTAAAAATTTGTACGGAATAAATTGCCGGAAAAATCGTTGGTTGAAATTTCAAACAGAATAGGTAATTTTAAATATTCTAATTTCCGGAAAAATTTAGGAAAACGTACCCGGACCATTTATCCAAAAAAAATGTAATCATGGAAAAGTTTCTTTTCGCATCGGGATCCTACCGAAAAGTGATCTCCTGTTCCATCCTGGTTCTGTCCGTTCTTCTTTTTGCCGGCAGGGATTCGCTGGCTGGAAATTCTGACCGTGTTGCCAGCCTGAACCCGGATTCAGTGTCAGGATTAAAAACTTACTACAAGGATTTCTTCCCGATAGGTGTTTCTGTTTCCCCTTTCTCCTTGAATGAACCGGAGTCTTCTCTTATTATAAAGCATTTCGCAAGCCTGACAGCCGAAAATGTGATGAAGAGTGCCTTGATTCATCCTGAAGAAAGCAGGTATTCGTGGGACAATGCCGACAAGATTGTCAATTTTGCACAGGCACACGGACTGCTGATGCGTGGGCATACGCTCTGCTGGCACAAACAGACTCCGGCATGGATGTTTAAGGACAACGCCGGAAACCCTGTCTCGAAAGAGGTGCTTCTGGCGAGGCTGAAGGAACACATTACAGCGGTAGTCACCCGGTACAAGGGGAAAATCTATGCCTGGGATGTTGTCAATGAAGCGGTGGACGACAATGATTCGAAGTTTCTGCGCGAGACCGAATGGTACAAAATATGTGGGGAGGAATACATTGCAAAGGCTTTCCAGTGGGCACACGAAGCAGATCCGAATGCCAGGCTTTTCTACAATGATTACAATACGGAATTTCCTGGTAAGAGGGACAAAATTTACAAACTGCTGAAGAAGCTCATCGATGCTGGTGTACCCATTGATGGCATTGGACTGCAGGGGCACTGGAACATCAACCAGCCTTCCGAAAAGGACTTAAGGGATGCTATTGAAAAATTTTCTTCTCTTGGATTGAAGATTCAGGTCACTGAACTGGATGTCTCCATCTATACATCGGAAGAAAAGGATCCGGCTGATCACCTGTTTACTCCGGAGAGGGAGCAAAAACAAATTGAAAAGTACAAAATGGTTTTCGGGGTTTTCCGTGACTATAAAAAATTTATCACTGGCGTGACCTTCTGGAATGTCTCGGATAGGAGCAGTTGGCTTGACAATTTTCCAATCAGGGGAAGGAAGAATTACCCCCTGTTGTTTGACCAGGACCTTAAACCAAAGAAGGCATTCATGCAAGTAATTATATTCTGAAATTACCCTGATGTTCAAATTTTCATTCTTATTTGTTGCGTGTGTGTTCTCACTCTCCATTGTTCACGCGCAATCAGTTGCAGACATAAATTCCCTGGTTATTCAGGGAAACGGCAAAGGCGATTTTACCCTGTCAGCTTCAGGGAGATCTGCACCCTTGCTGATCAGTTCCAACGAGTGGAACGGAGTAGCAATAGCCTTCAGGGACCTAAGGATAGATATAGGTAAAGTTACCTCCGTAACGCCCGTTATGTATTTGGACACGATACCCAAAGTAAACGAGGTTATTGTTGCAGGGACCATTGGGAAAAGCCCAATCATTGATAAGCTGATAGCAGACAAAAAAATTGACATTTCAGGCATTTTCGGGAAATGGGAAACCTTTCTGATTCAGGTGGTAAAAAATCCATTTCCGGGTGTTCGTCGTGCATTGGTCATTGCTGGAAGTGATAAACGGGGGACTATCTACGGCATTTATGAAATTTCGAGGCAGATTGGGGTATCACCATGGTACTGGTGGGCGGATGTTCCAGTTCCAAGGAAATCTGCACTGTACATCCATGCAGGCAAATACATTCAGGGTGCTCCTTCCGTGAAGTACCGAGGGATATTTTTGAATGATGAGGCTCCCGACCTGACCAATTGGATCAAGGAAAAATATGGATCGGTGAAACCTGGCGAAAATCCACCGATCCCCAATGGAATTGCAAATTATGGCCACGAGTTTTATACCCGACTTTTTGAACTTATTTTAAGGTTAAAGGGGAACTATCTCTGGCCGGCCATGTGGAACAATGCCTTTAACGAGGATGATCCTGAAAATCCGCGGTTGGCGGATGAATACGGTATCGTTATGGGGAACTCTCACCAGGAGCCGATGCTGCGTGCACAAAAAGAGTGGGATCGCCGTTTCCAAAAGAGCATAGGCACGTGGAACTACGCCAAAAATCCCGACGTTCTTGAATCATTCTGGCGGGAAGGAATCAGGAGGAACAGGAACTACGAAAGTCTGGTAACAATTGGATTAAGAGGCGCAAATGATACGGAAATGGCTCCCGGAGGACCTGCTGCCAACATGTCTATGCTTGAAAAAATAGTCGATGTACAGCGAAAAATACTTTCGGATGAGATAAACCCTGATGTTGCGAAAATACCCCAGCTTTGGTGCCTCTACAAGGAAGTGCTTGATTATTATAATGCCGGCATGAGGGTCCCGGACGATGTGACGTTACTCTGGGCGGAAGATAACTGGGGCAATGTCAGGCGCCTGCCGACAGCTGCGGAGCAAAAACGAAGCGGTGGAGCCGGCATCTATTACCATTTCGATTACCATGGCGGACCAAGAAACTATCAATGGCTCAATAGCAGTCCGCTGCCTAAAATTTGGGACCAGATGTCGCTGGCCAAAAAATATGGCGCCGACAAAGTCTGGATTGTCAACGTCGGGCACTTCAAGGGATACGAGTTGCCCATGGAGTATTTCCTTGACCTGGCATGGAATACAGATTCCCATACCGGCGAAAGCATCCGGGAATATACGGTTAAATGGGCCAGGAGTCAGTTTGGGGCTACCTATTGCAGAGAGATAGCAGAAATTTTGATGACCTACACAAAATTCAACGGCAGACGCAAACCGGAACTTCTTTCTCCTTCGACCTACAGCCTGGTGAACTACCGTGAAGCTGAAAGGGTTGTGGAGGATTATCAGATCTTGTCTGTGAAAGCCGAAAGGATTTTCGACAAGCTTCCTTCGGAGATGAAGGAAGCTTATTACCAACTGGTCCTTTTTCCAGTGAAGGCCTGTGCCATCGTAAATGAGCTATATCTTGCCGCGGGAATGAATGGACTGTACTTTGCCCAGGGACGTGCGAGTACCAATGCAATGGCCGACCAAACAAAAATGCTTTTCCAGGCTGACACGGCTTTGATGGGTTACTATAACCATGAATTTGGAGGAGGCAGATGGAATCACTTCATGGATCAGACGCATCTTGGATATATGAGTTGGGTGGATCCTCCGCAAAACAGTCTCCGTGCAATCAAACTGAAAGAAATCACTCCGGGTGATCTGCCGGCCCTGGGTATCTCGGTAGAAGGCTCCCCGGGTGTCTGGCCGGGGGAATCTTCAATACCCGTATTGCCATGCTTTGATGTTTTTAACAGGCAAAAACGTTACATCGATGTCTTCAACAAGGGAAAGAAATCTTTGGAAACAGTGATACAAACGAACCTTCCCTGGATCATTACAACCAAAACCACGGGAATATATGGTGCAGATGAGCGACTTTGGGTTGAAGTCGACTGGGGCAAGGCGCCAAAAGGCAAATCCTTGGCTGAAGTAAAGATTTCAAGTGCCGGCAGCGAGGTAACTGTGCAGGTGAATATTTTTAATCCAACAGAGCCTTCCCGTAAAAAATTGCAGGGATTTGTTGAAAGTGATGGTTTTGTCTCGATGGAAGCTGAACATTATGCCTCACGAAACAATACCAGCACCCGCAGTTGGGACAAAATCGAAGATTACGGTCATACTTTGTCTGCGATGAGAGCTACGGCAGACATTTATGCTGATCCTGCCGTACCGGGTAAAGATTCACCTTCCCTGGAATACCAGATGTATATGTTTGGTGACGGCAAAATGGATGTCACCGCGATATTTTCTCCAGCACTCAATTTTCAGCCAGGAAGAGGTTTGCGGTATGCAATCTCTTTTGACGATGAAACTCCGCAGGTCATTACACTCGTGCCAGAAGGTTACAATGCAAGAAACGGAAACAGGGATTGGGAGAAAGTTGTAAGCGATAATGCCCGGTTTAGCCATTCCAGCCATGAAATTAAAACTCCCGGATATCACAGATTGAAAATATTCATGATTGATCCGGGCGTAGTGCTGCAAAAGATCATTGTTGATACAGGAGGATTAAAGCCAAGTTATCTGGGGCCTCCTGAAAGCTTTTTCAGACCTTTCAAATAAGTATTTAGTTGGCCCTTGTATGAAGGGTAAATATTTTGATTATAGAATGATTAATTAAAGATTTAGTCTACAGCCATGAAAAGATTAACCGGAGTTTTATTCGTTTTAGTTCTGCTTTGCAGCGCTTCGCAGGCTCAGTTTTCAAAACAGGCACGCGACAGCATTAATAAGATTACCTCCGTCGATTACCAGAATATGCTGGATCAGCTCGGCATTAAAACGATTCGGCAGGGAGCCAACGGAAATGATCCGAAGGCGCCCAATGCTGCCAATTACGATGAAGCCAAAGCCAACCCATTTCCGGATCTGCCCGACCCGCTCGGGATGAAAAATGGCAAATCTGTGACATCTGCCAAAACCTGGTGGAAAAAGCGCCGTCCCGAGATTGTGGAAGATTTTGACCGCGAAATTTACGGACGTATGCCTCAAAACACTCCGAAGGTAAAGTGGGAGGTGACTGAAATCAAGAATGACACGGTTGGCAAGTACAAGGTCATCGCCAAAACAATGGTCGGTCATGTGGATAATTCAGGATATCCATCTGTCAATGTGGACATCAGGATGACTCTGACTACACCAGCAGAAGCAAAGGAACCGGTACCGGTTATCATGGAATTTGGGTTTATTTTTCCTCCCGGATTTCGCATGCCAGCTATGCCAAATGCAAGTAAAGAGCCAACCTGGCAACAACAACTCCTGGAAAAGGGTTGGGGATTTGCCATAATCTTGCCCAACAGCATCCAGGCGGATAACGGAGCCGGATTGACCCAGGGCATCATCGGTTTGATGAACAAAGGGAAGTACAGAAAACCGGATGACTGGGGTTCCTTGCGTGCCTGGGCCTGGGGAGCCAGCCGTGCGCTCGATTATTTTGAAACGGACAAGGCCGTTAATGCACGTCAGGTAGGGATTGAAGGACATTCCCGATACGGTAAAGCAACCCTGGTAACGATGGCGTACGACAGCCGTTTCGCCATTGCTTTCGTTAGTTCTTCCGGAGAAGGTGGGGCCAAATTGCACAGGCGTAATGCAGGGGAGTTGGTCGAAAACGTGGCTTCATCCGGTGAGTATCACTGGATGGCAGGTAATTTCATCAAATATGCCGGACCACTTACCCCGAAGGATATGCCTGTTGATTCGCACGAGTTGATCGCCATGTGCGCTCCGCGTCCGGTCTTTATCAGCAGCGGTGAAAAGGGTGATGGCTGGGTTGATGCCAAAGGGATGTTTATGGCGGCAGTTGCTGCGGGACCTGTCTATAAGCTTCTTGGTAAAAAGGATTTGGGTACAACCATTTTTCCACATGTGGAGACTCCATTGATGGATGGTGACCTTACATTCAGGCAGCACAGCAGTGGCCATACCCCGGCACCCAACTGGCCAATCTTTATCCGGTTTGCAGAAAAGTATTTCAAATGACGATTTAACCACAAAGAACCCAAAGGTAAACTCAAAGGACACAATGAAAGTATATTTAGAAGCCGCATTGTGGCCTTTGTGTGTACTTAGAGTCCTTTCCCGAAAAATCGGGACAAGTAGTGTTTAAAGAATTTTGCAATCTTCAATTTCCAAAACGTTTGAAAGCTTCTTCCATTATTACGGCAGTGGCTGTAGCACCTGAACGCGTGCAACCAGCTGTCTGAACAGCAAGAAGTTGATCAAGGGTGCGGACTCCGCCGGCAGCCTTGATTTTCACTTTCTGACCTACACTATTCTTCATCAGTTCCAAAACCGGCACAGTCGCCCCAACATAATTATAATCTCCGTTGGCCTGTTTCACAAAACCAAAACCCGAAGATGTTTTTACGTAATCAGCTCCAGCCTCAGTGCAGATCCTGCATAGCTCAACAATATCATCTTCTTTTTTTACGAAGTCAGTTTCGAAAATTACTTTTACAATTGCCTTGTATGAATGACAGGCATTGGTCACAGCTTTTATTTCGTCCGTTATGTAATTCCAATCCCCCTGCAAGGCTTTTCCGATATTGATTACCATGTCAATTTCAACAGCGCCGTCTTTACAAGCATTTTCTGCTTCAAAAACCTTCACTTTTATGGCTGAATTCCCTGCAGGGAAACCAATTACACAGCCCACTAGAACATCTGTGCCTTTTAATAATTCAACGACCTGTCTAACCATGTATGGTTTTACACAGACTGAAGCTACATTATATTCCATGGCTACCTCACATTCACGTTTTAGGTCGGCGTCAGTCATGGTTGGGTGAAGGATTGAATGATCAATCATTTTGGCCAGTTTATAGACTACTTCATTCATAATCAATTATATTTTGATAAAAAATTTGTTCTTGTATAACCAATAGCACATGTACCACATGGATGCCCAACTTGCAAGGCTCGTCATGATCCCGACAGTGATTTCACCTCCCCAGGTAAACAAAGCTTTGGTAAATGGGATGAAAATCTTTTCAATTAAATCGGCGCCTCCGACCTCGAAGAAGAGATAGATGAAAATGCAGTTCATTCCAACAATGACGAACATTTTTGAATTCTTGACAAATAATTTCTTTACATCAATTAGCCAGTAAGAAAAAGTCAGAGCAAGTATAGCCCATCCACCGCTGGCAAAAACGAAGGAAGATGTGGCAATTTTCTTGATTATAGGAGTAATGTCCAATAAGTCAAGGGAAAATCCAATAAACAAACCGGTGAAGCCTGCCATCAGCAGGTACTTGATTTTCTGATTGGCCGGTTTGTCGCTCATCAGCAATTTGCCGCAAAGGACACCCCAAACGGTATGCGCGATGGTAGGTATGGCATTGAGTGATGCCCAAATACTGGTTTTATCCACTCCTTCAATCTTGTTGTTCACAAAGGCACCCAGATTCTGGTAGGGTACCCATGGCTGGTTGAAACCTTCAACGGGAAAAAACCTGTATGCCAGATCCGTAAGCAAAAGGATTACGAGAGTTAGGATCAATTGGAATGAGAAGCTTTTGTCCTTGATCAGAAAGGCCACGAGGTAAGTCACAGATAGTTGTGCCAGAACGTCCTGAAGCCGGAAAACGATCCTTCCCGGACCCACACAATACAAAGCCCAACCCAGGAACAGCAGCAAAAATGAGCGCTTCACCGCATGGATGCGTATGGCTTTGTCCGTGTCTCCCTTTTTTTGTCTGTTGGCCACTGCAAAAGGAATCGCCACTCCCACGATGAACATGAAGAAAGGTTGAATCAAATCCCAGAAATGCAGGCCGTGCCATTCGTGATGCGACAGTTGTGTGCCAAAGAACTGGGTGATTCCGTTGTTGATCGAATGGATGTGGCCATACAGTCCTGTACTTTCTCCGATCAGCAAGAACATGGTGAATCCCCTGAAAAAATCGATTGAGGCAACCCTGGTCTGGGCTGGTGCCTGTTTTTGTGCTATCCCCATCTTTGATTTGAATTTGTTGGTTAATCAGTAGTTCGTTTGCATCAGGTCAATTTGATCCTTCAACCAAAAGACAATAATATGTCGCGCAAAGCACGCAAAGAGCGCAAAGAGAAAAAGCGGACTTTGCGCGACATATTCTTAAGGCTAAAGATAAATATTTTGGTTCATGATACCTGTCATTTTTGTATAAATTGTATCCCTGTAGCTGGGATTTCAGACATTCAGTCAAAATTGCCGGTGGATAATATCCCGTCCTTTGTTTTAGTAGACACACGAAAAGAATTATCTTTGAACGCTTGTTTTACAGGATTTTGGTTTGTCATAAAAATACAATCATGCGAAATTTCAAACTTTCCGGTTACCTGTCTTTTTTGTTTGCGCTCATTCTATTTGGCGCATGTCAGTCTCAAACCCAACGCCTTCAGGAAGGCCGCTGGCGAGGCGAATTCATGGTTCCGGATCATACTATTCCCTTTATTTTCGAGGTAACCGGCCAGAGTCCGGAGAGTACGGTTGTTTACCTGATCAACGGATCAGAACGTTTTCCGCTCAAAAATATTACCTACCGGAATGATTCCGTATTTATTCCCGTTGATCTTTATGATGCAGTGTTATCAGGCAAACTGACAGGAGGAAATTCCCTTTCGGGAAAATTCAGGAAACTGAATAGTGAGAAGCCGGGTGAAGGCATTCCGTTTAAAGCAGAGGCTGGTGAGACTCCCCGGTTTCCAAAGGGCAGTGAAGCTTCATCCGTTTCAATTTCAGGAACCTGGGATATCGAAATCGGATCTGCCGGAAATATGGATAAAACGGTTGGCAATTTTGAGCAAAAGGAATCTTCCCTGACCGGTTCAATTTTGACGACTACCGGTGATTACCGTTTTCTGGAAGGAAGCGTCGATGGTCAAAAATTCAGTTTGTCTGCTTTCAGTGGTAACTCACCTTATCTGGTGAAATGTGAATTGACTTCTGATTCAACCTTTTCAGGTGAATTCGTCACTTCCAGGTATAGTTCCAAAATGGAAGGCAAGCGCAATCCCAAAGCTGCGCTGGCCGATCCTTACAGTTTTTCCAAATTGAAGGAAGGCCAAACCGCCATTCAATTTTCATTCCCAAATCTGGATCATCAGCAGGTATCCCTGGCCGACGCAAAGTACAAAGGCAAGGTGGTGATCGTTTCCATTCTGGGAAGCTGGTGCCCCAACTGCATGGATGAAACTGCATTTCTGGCTCCATGGTACAAGGAGAATCGCGGACGCGGGGTCGAAATCATCGGACTGGCCTTTGAGCGGAAAAATGACTTCGAATTTGCCAAACGAACCCTTTCCAGACTGAAGGATCGTTTCGACATACAATACGAACTTCTGTTTGCCGGACTGGCAGGAACAGAATCGGCATCAAAAGCCCTGCCGGCATTGAGTGGAATCGCTGCTTTTCCAAGTACCATTTTTATAGACAAAAAGGGAAATGTCAGGAAAATCCATACAGGATTCAGCGGTCCGGCAACAGGTAAGTTTTATGAAGAATTTAAAACGGAGTTCAACAGTTTAATCGACGACCTGTTAAAAGAATAGTGTCGTACCATTCACCCGCCAATTGATCTGATGAGCGCAAGCAAAGTTGAAAATGTAATTATTGCCGATGCCCAGTTTCTTGTTGTTGAGACCTTAAAAAACCTGATTCAGGCAGACAGGCATTTCCATCTCTCTGGAGTTGCCGCAACGAAGCAGGAACTTCTTAAGCTCCTGAAGAGTGGCACGACTGACTTGCTCATTACGGATGTGGAGAACATTGATTATGCCTCTTCAGATGATTTTAAAAGGATCATGGAAGAATATCCGCAGATAAAAATTCTGGTTCTCACCAATTCCATCAGCAGAATGGAATTTTTGTCCCTTTCGAAAGCGGGCATCAGGAATATAATTTATAAAAATGTGGAAAAGGAGGAACTGCTTTCAGCCATCCAGGCAACACTGAAAGGCAAAAAATTCTATTCCGACGAGATCATGGACCTCTATCTGGATGTGAATGAGAGCAGGTACACGGTCGAAGAAAATAAAAGCTTGACTCCTTCTGAAATTGAGATTGTCCGGATGATTGCCAATGGTTTAACGACCAAGGATATTGCCTCCAGGAAAAACATCAGTCATCATACCGTAAGTACCCACAGAAAAAACATCTTCAGGAAACTGGAGGTTACCAGCGCCTCCGAGCTGATTATCTGCGCCATCAAAGCCGGATGGATCGACAATATTGAATATTTTATCTAATCTTTCTTTGTGCCCTTTGCGTGAGCCTTTTTGTATAGTTAGAGATTATTCAAACCAGATCAAAAATTCCATACCCTGTTTATGGTACCTGAAATCCCTTCGGCAGGGGATTTCGGGTTTCCCTTTTTTATACTTACTTGCACGCCTGAATCTTAATAAAACAAGAAACTCGAAAATATTGACAGATTGATAGGGACAATTGAGATAAACAATGTTCAAAAATCTGCGTAAGAAGAAAAAAAGTAAATACGGATAAAATGGGTATTTTTCAGGTAAACGGAAAGAATCAGGAAATTGAGACTCCTGTATCTTTGGTTGAAGTAATGAAGATCAACAATGTGACGCAACCGGAAATGGTGTCAATTCAGGTAAACGGTGAATTCGTAAGCCGTGATGATTTTGGCACAGTTCAAATTAACCAGGGAGACGAAGTTGACTTCCTGTATTTCATGGGAGGAGGTTCACGATGTTGAAGCCCAAAGGGTTTACTTCAAGAGTGATACATACTCCGTTCGCCAAGGATGACGTGAACCGGGCCTTGCATCAGCCAATTTACAGCAATGCGGCTTTCGATTTTGAGTCAGCCGAAAACATGGAGCTGGCCTTTCAGGGCCGGCTTCCCGTTCATGCCTACTCCAGAATTACCAACCCCACGGTAGAAAATTTTGAACTGCGGATCAAACAAATGACGGATGCGCTGAATGTAACTGCGCTCAGTTCAGGGATGGCAGCCATTTCCAATGTGATCTTCCTTCTGGCCTCCAGCGGAACCAACATCGTCGTTTCCAACCACCTTTTTGGCAATACCTACGTATTTTTCAACTCAACCATCAGGGATTTTGGCATTGAAGCCCGCTTTTGCGACCTGACAGATTCTGAGGCAGTCAGGAAAAATATTGACGGCAAAACAGTTGCCGTCTTTGCCGAATCCATTACCAATCCACAGCTGGAAGTAGTGGATCTTGCCCTTCTTGCCGGCATCGCGCACGAAAAGAGCGTGCCATTTATCGTTGATTCAACCCTCACACCTCCCAATGTTTTCAGGGCTAAGGATTTTGGCGTCGATATCGATGTCATCTCCAGTACCAAGTGTATTTCGGGGGGGGCAACCAGTGTCGGCGGACTCATCGTCGATTACGGCAACTTCGACTGGAGCAAATCGGCAAAACTGGCCCCTTTGGCCAAACGATTCGGTCCGTTTGCCTTTAATTACAAGCTGCGCAGGGAGATTTTCAGGAACCTGGGAGCCTGTCTGTCGCCATTCGCAGCTTATCTCCAAAGTCTCGGGCTAGAGACGCTTCAGTTGAGGTTTGAGAAGGCAGTCGAAAATTGCAGGGAACTGGCGCCGTTTCTGAAGACCCTTCCACAGGTAAAGTCCGTTCATTATCCCGGGCTCAAGGATTCAAAATACTATGAAATCAGCAAAAAACAATTCGGAAATTATCCCGGAGCCATGCTGACTTTCGATTTCACCTCCAAAGAGGAATGTTTTGCTTTTGTCAACAAATTGGAACTGATCAAAAGGGCTACCAATGTGTATGACAACAAGACCCTGGTGATCCACCCGGCTTCCACCATTTATTGCGATTTCAGTCCGGCTGATCGCGAGAGCATGCATGTGTATGACACCACTCTCCGGCTATCCCTGGGTATCGAATATGCTGAAGATTTGAAGGATGATATTTTGCAGGCGCTGGAAGGCTTAGGGCACGGGGCATAGGGCATGGATGGGAGGGGCGACCCTGTGTGGTCGCCCGATAATAATATTAAATCATTTGTCAATTTTATGGATTTTACAGAAGATCAGATACACAGATACAGCCGCCACATTCTTTTGCAGGATGTTGGAGTGGAAGGACAGGAAAAAATCAGCAACGGGAAGGTACTGATTGTCGGTGCAGGCGGACTTGGTGCGCCAGTTGCCCTGTATCTTGCAGCCGCTGGTGTTGGTACCATAGGAATTATCGACGGAGACGTGGTAGATCTGTCCAACCTTCAGAGGCAAATTATCCACTTTACACCCGATGTGAACAAGGCCAAGGTGCTGTCAGCCAAAGAAAAAATAAACCAGTTGAATCCGGATGTAAAGGTCATCACCTACCGGGAATTGCTAACTGCCTCCAATGCACTTGAAATCATTGGCCAATATGATTTTATCGTTGATGGAACCGATAATTTCCCTGTGAAGTTCCTGATCAACGATGCCTGTGTCAAGGCAGGCAAGCCTTTTTCTCATGGAGGCATTCTACGTTTCGACGGCCAGACCATGACTGTATTACCCGGCACCGCATGTTACCGGTGTGTTTTTCATGCACCGCCTCCGCCCAATGCGGTTCCGACCTGTTCGGAAGCAGGAGTACTGGGAGCGATTGCCGGAATGCTTGGAACCATCCAGGCTACTGAAGTTTTGAAATACCTGACTGGAGTGGGCGATTTGCTCACCAACAGGTTGCTGACCTTCAACGCGAAAACCATGGAATTCCGCACCATCAAGGTGAAGCACAATCACAACTGCGCCGTTTGCGGCGACCATCCGACGATCACAGAGTTGGTGGATTATGAGCAGGCGACGTGTGAAATTAAAAATTAAAGATTAAAAATTAGGAATGATGGGAAATATAGATCTGACAACCCTGAATCAGCCGGTCAATCAGAAGAAGCTTTCGCTGATCTGTTTCAGCGGTGACTTTGACAAGCTGGTGGCCACTTTTACTCTTGCTACCGGTGCGGCTGCCGTTGGCTATGAAGTAAATATCTTTTTTACGTTCTGGGGACTGGATGCCATCAAGACGAAGCAGGGCAGGTCATTCGTAGGGAAGGGATTCCTGGGAAAGCTTTTCGGGTTTTTCATGGGAGGATTGAAAAGCGCTCCAGTCAGTAGGCTGAATTTCCTTGGACTTAGTCCGAAGATATTCCGTTACCTGATGCGCAGCAAGAATGTGGCCACGCTCGAAGAGCTGGTTGAGGCGGCAAAAGCCCTGGAAGTCAACATGTATGCCTGCGAAATGGCCATGCATATCCTCGGCCTCGAAAAGAGTGACTTCATCCACGAAGTGAAGGGAGTGCTGGGAGTAACCACCTTCCTGGAACTTTCTGAAGGTGGCAGAACGCTGTTTATTTGTTCAAATTGTCAATCAGATTTTTCAACTGGATAAATAAGCAAATTGTAATAAAAGGAATTGCATTGAAATCTGAAAATAATAATTCCGAAATATCGTAAACAATAAACTATGTCGACCTATCAATTGGATATCACGAAGGAACATTGTCCGATGACATTTGTCAAGACCAAGATTCAGCTCTCGAAACTGCAACCCGGAGATTTACTCGAGGTGTTCCTGACGGAAGGAGAACCGCTTAACAACGTGCCCAGAAGTTCGAAGGAACAGGGATACAATGTACTGGAAGTCTCGCATGTGGAGGGAAATATACATAAAGTGCTCATACAGAAATAAACTGATTGCCATGCTGTCTATACCCAAGCCTTTAGTCGATGACATCTTCGACCATGCCCTGAATGGCTTGCCCGAAGAAATTTGCGGTTATCTTGCCGGAACCGGCAGGGAGGTCACCAGGGTTTTTCGCATGACCAACATCGACCACAGTCCCGAGCATTTTTCATTTGATCCTGCCGAGCAATTCCAGGTGCTACGGGCAGCCAGAAAGGAAGGTTTGGAAATTCTGGCCAATTACCACAGTCACCCGGAAACACCTGCCCGGCCATCCGAAGAAGATATCCGGCTGGCCTACGATCCCGAAATAAGTTATGTGATTGTATCGCTTGTTGCAGCCCTACCTGATATCAAATCCTTCAGGATCCGAAACGGGGAAGTAGAAAAGGAAGAAATTCAGTCGTAATTTTTTAACCACAAAGGGCACAAAGTCAGGCACAAAGGACTCAAAGAGTAGAAATAATTTCCACAGCCTTTGTGTCCTTTGAGTTTACCTTCGTGTCCTTTGTGGTAAAATTTATGTTTTAAACGAACAGCGGAACATCGTCCAATTGTATTATTTATGATAGCTTCTTCATGATACTGGGCATCAACTTCAAAAAAAGCAGAACAAATTATCTCTCAATCCTATTTATTCTTATTTTTGTTAGGGAAATCAATGAGCGATTTCCTTTATAACCAATGAATAAGACCATTTCTGCATCCACCCTTGTCAAAACCTACCGGCGATTGTTCAGTTGCCTGATGTTCTACAATTAGCATTTTTGGGAATTTATCCTTTCCTCAACCATTGATTTTGGGGAAATCCTTTTTCATTTTCACATTTCCACATTTTCACATTTCCACATTTTCACATTTCCACATTTTCACATTTCCACATTTTCAAATTATCTAATTGTCGAATCGTCGAATTGTCACATTGTCGAATTAATCCTCCTCCCCATGTTCGAAAAGATACACCAACATGCAATAACTCCCGAAAGATCTGCCGTTAGCGAGGGCAACTTCTACCAACTGAAAAATAGCCTAATCGGTCCGGGAATGAACGAACGGATACAGAAACTTCGAAAACTGAGTGTCGAAACGGAACCATCCCTCTCCATCGAACGGGCATTGCATGAAACCGCCTTTTATCGGGAGAACTTTGGGAAAATGTCCATCCCTGTGCTGCGTGCTGCCAATTTTCAGGATCATTGCCAAAAGAAGGCCATCTACATCGGCGAGGGTGAACTGATAGTTGGGGAGCGCGGTCCACGACCAAAATGTGTTCCCACTTTTCCTGAACTCACCTGTCACAGCGTCGAAGACCTGAACGTTTTAAACACCCGCGAACTGCAGAAATACACCATCAGCCAGAAAGACATTAAAACCTATGCCAGGGAGGTGATTCCCTTCTGGGAGGGCAAGACCCAGCGCGAAAGGATCTTCAGCCATGTTCCGAAGGAGTGGCGGCTGGCCTACGAAGCCGGCATGTTTACGGAGTTCATGGAACAGCGTGCTCCCGGGCATACCGCGCTGGACGGGAAAATCTACAAAAAAGGTATGCTCGATTACAAGCGTGAGATTGCTGAAAGGCTGGCATCCCTCGATTTCCTCCATGATCCGGATGCAACCGACAAAGCCGAAGAATGGAAAGCCATGGACATCTCCTGCGATGCCGTCATCGTTTTTGCCGAGCGCCATGCCGAACTGGCTGAGAAAATGGTGACAGATGAACCCGATCAGAACCGTAAATTGGAACTGCTGAAGATTGCAGAGGTTTGCCGCCGCGTTCCGGCCCATGCCCCGCGAAACCTGTGGGAAGCCATTCAGATGTACTGGTTTGTCCATCTTGGAATTATTACCGAACTGAATGGCTGGGATGCCATGAACCCCGGTCATTTCGACCAGCATCTTACCCCGTTTTACAATACTGGAATTAAAAATAAAACCCTTACGCGCGACCAGGCCAAGGAGCTGATCTCCTGCTTCTGGATCAAGGTCAACAACCATCCTGCGCCGCCCAAGGTGGGTATCACAGCCCGTGAGAGCGGCACCTACAACGATTTTACCAACATCAACATCGGTGGGATCAAAAGCGACGGCAGCGATGGAACCAGTGAAGTCTCCTACATCATGCTCGAAGTGGTCGAAGAACTGCACATTCTGCAGCCGGGAAGCTCTGTGCACATCAGCGGAAAGACACCCGACAGATTCCTTCATGCCGCGACACGTGTGATTCGCCAGGGGCACGGCTATCCATCTGTTTTTAATCCGGATGTCTATGTGATGGAACTGCTTCGGCAGGGAAAATCACTCCAGGATGCGCGGGAAGGTGGATGCAGCGGCTGCATCGAAGTCGGCGCTTTTGGCAAGGAGGCCTATTTGCTTACGGGATACCTCAATGTACCGAAGATCCTCGAAGTGACGCTTAACAACGGCATCAATCCGGTTTCCGGGATACGGGTTGGTCCGGTAACAGGCGATCCGCGCACTTTCGAAAATTTCAATGAACTCTACGCTGCCTTCCGAAAGCAACTTAATTATTTTGTTGATCTGAAAATGCGCGTCAGCAATTACATCGACAGGATGTTTGCCAAATATGCGCCGGCGCCCTTCCTGTCTGTAGTTATTGAGGATTGCATCGACAAAGGACGGGATTACTATGATGGCGGACCGCGGTACAACACCAGCTACATTCAGTGCTGCGGCCTGGGAACCACCACCGACAGCCTGGTCGTTTTCAAGAAGCACGTCTTCAAGGATCAGATTTTCACGATGGACAAAATTTTAATGGCTGTCCTGAATGATTTCAAGGGCGAGGAGGTGATGCGCCAGACGATCATGAACCGTACACCATTCTTTGGGAACGACAATGATTATGCCGATACCGTCGCGGTCAGGATTTACAACGACCTGGTGGAAGCCATCGATGGGAAACCGAACATCAAACCCGGCGGAAAATATCACCTGAACATGCTTTCCACCACCTGCCATGTCTATTTTGGCAAAGTGATGGGTGCAACCCCAAACGGCAGAATGGCCGGTAAGTCTATTTCTGATGGGACATCCCCTTCGCATGGTGCCGATACCCACGGACCTTCCGCAGTCATCAAATCCATGACGAAGTTCGACCATGTCAAATCAGGTGGAACTCTTCTGAACCAGCGCTTCCTGCCCAGTCTGCTGAAGAAGGAGGAAGATGTCGTCAAACTGGGTCACCTGATCAGGAGTTACTTCCTGCTGGGCGGGCACCACGTCCAGTTCAACATTGTAGACACGGCTACCTTGCTGGCGGCGCAGGCCTGCCCTTCCGATTACAGGGACCTGATGGTACGCATGGCGGGTTACAGCGACTATTTCAACGACATGAACGCCGACCTCCAGCAGGAGGTGATTGAAAGAACGGAAAACGATGGATTCTGATGCCAGCAAAGACCTGACAGGTTTCCAAAACCTGTCAGGTCTGGTTTTCGATATCAAGCGCTACGCGATCAACGACGGTCCGGGTATCAGGATCGTGGTATTCCTGAAAGGCTGCAACCTCAACTGCGTCTGGTGCCATAATCCCGAAGGCATTTCACCCAAACAGGAGCGGATGTACGCGCAGTCGAAGTGCATCCGGTGCGGGACCTGTGTGGCAGCCTGCCCCGAACAGGCCATTGTCTTAACGGAGGAGGGCATTGTAACGGATACTTCATTGTGCAACCTGACGGGGCTTTGCGCGGCAGTCTGTCCGACAACAGCCCTCGAGATGACCGGACAACCGATGACGGTCGATGAAATCATGACAGAGATCGAAAAGGAGCGCGTTTTCATGGAGCAGTCGGGTGGGGGAGTGACTTTTTCTGGAGGGGAACCCCTGCTGCATCCGGATTTTCTGATCCAAC